>Ga0209755_10000342_pt1 | contig 88426 bp, 87 predicted proteins | sample TergutCo191P1_FD_187301 | JGI IMG/M metagenome (GOLD analysis project Ga0209755, IMG submission 187301) | Cornitermes sp. P1 segment gut microbial communities from Petit-Saut dam, French Guiana - Co191P1 (SPAdes) (version 2) | ecosystem: Host-associated > Arthropoda: Insects > Digestive system... | reverse complement strand
TTCCTCCTACCATTAAAGATCATTCAACATTGTTGCGAGAAGAAGGTTTCAAACTGTCAGGGCTTCCGGATCCGATGATCGTAAGGGCTTATAAAGAGCTTGGCTACGAATTGCCAAAAACTGCTAATTATAGCGATGCGCTGGTTAGCGAGACAATGAACATACTATCGGATAGAAGCTAGATTTCTATATTCTGTTTATGACAAATGGGAATACAATTTTTTTCTAAATTCCATTTAAATGAAACTGGAAAACATAAGTTCCCCAAAAGATATTAAGGGTGCCACACCGCAGGAGCTGGAGGCTCTAGCTTCTGAGATAAGGGCTGCTATTTTGCGTCAGGTATCTGAGCACGGTGGGCATTTGTCTTCTAGCCTTGGGGCAGTGGAGCTGGCTATTGCGCTTCATTATGTTTACGATGCCCCCGATGATATTATAATATGGGATGTAGGGCACCAAGCTTATGCTCACAAGCTTCTCACAGGCCGTTTCGATAAATTTTTCACAATGCGGCAGTTCGGAGGAATTTCCGGCTACCCAAAAATAAGCGAAAGCATTTACGATGCTTTCGGAGTCGGGCATGCAAGCACGTCAATTTCTGCCGGCCTTGGTTTTGCGGTTGCACGGGATTTAGCCGAAAGAAACAATCACGTTGTGGCAGTTATAGGCGATGGCTCTATGACAGGCGGCATGGCATTTGAGGCACTTAACAATTCAAAGCAAACCGAAAAGAATTTCACGATTATTTTAAATGACAATAAAATGAGCATAAGCCCAAGTGTGGGCGCATTTTCAAAGTATTTGAGCAAGCTTTCCGTTAAGCATAACCGTTCGTTTGAAGAATTTATGAAGTTCTTTCGCTCCATACCGGAGCACGTGGGTGGAAAATTCAAAGACATTATGGAAGGCGGCAAGCTTGTCCTAGACAATCTATCAAATCCGGGCCAGTTCTTCAGAGATTTGAGCGTGCGTTATTTTGGCCCATTCGATGGGCACAATTTGCAGGAACTTATAGAGACACTTAAAGACATAAAGGAATTGCCCGATGTTTGCCTTGTGCACATTTTAACGCAAAAAGGCAAGGGTTATGAATTGGCTACCACAAACCCTACAAGATGGCACGGTTCAGATCCGTTCCATATAGAAGACGGTTCGGTTATTTTGGAAAAACCACGCCCAACGCTAACATCTGTTTTTGGGAAAACTTTGCTAACGCTTGCAAAGCAGGATAAAAAAATTGTGGGCATTTCTGCAGCAATGCTTGATGGTTGCGGCCTTAGCATATTGAAAGAGGAGCCGGAACTTGCATCACGGATTTTCGATGTTGGTATAGCAGAAGAACACGCTGTGACATTTGCGGCAGGCTTGGCCTGTGAGGGTTTCACACCTGTTGTCGCTATTTATTCCTCGTTTTTGCAAAGAGCTTACGACCAAATTGTGCACGACGTTGCTTTGCAGAATTTGCCTGTTGTTTTTATTTTAGACAGAGCCGGGCTTGTAGGCGCAGATGGCCCAACGCATCACGGCTCTTTGGATTTATCTTATTTGCGCACAATTCCCGGAATGGTTATTATGGCTCCATCCGATGAAAACGAAATGCGCGATATGATTTACACCGCAACGCAATATAAAGACGGGCCTATAGCACTTCGCTACCCCAGAGCCATTACCTATACAAACGATATTCGCACGGAGTTTTCCCAATTGCCAATAGGCAAGTTTCGCCCTGTTCGCAAAGGGAAAAAAGTGTTGATAGTAGGCGTTGGTTTTATGCTTTCAAAATGTTTGGATGCTGCCGGTGTTTTGGAGAAAAAAGGCATTGAGCCTACAATAATAGATGCTCGTTTTGTTAAACCTCTTGATGTTCCTGCTTATATGGAACTTTTCAAAACTCATTCTCTTGTTGTGACGGTAGAAGACAATTCCATAACAGGAGGCTTTGGTTCTGCAATTGCAGAAATTTTAGCCGAAATGCAGAACCCACCACGCCTTATTCGTATTGGGTTACCGGATTCTTTTGTTGGTCATGGTGAAATAGATGAGTTAAAGGACGATATTGGGCTTTCCGGTTTAGGCATAGCAGAGAGAATCCTTTCAAAGGCTCCAACAGGGTCTGCGTAATTCCACACTGCGCCTAAAACAGCCGCGCCATCAAAACCAAGTTCCGCAAGTTCGCCTATATTCTCGGAATCTATTCCTCCAAGTGCGTATAATTTAGTTCTGGAATGCCAATTTGCAATTCCGGTTTTTAACTCTTCTTTTGAAAATTTGCTTTTGTATCCGGGTTTTGATATGGAATCAAAAATAGGGCCTATTAAAATTATTTCTTTGTAGTCAAAATTTTTTAGCTCCTCAAAACTGTGCACAGAACCTTGCCAAGGCAATAAGCGTTCGTGCCATTTGTAGTTTATGCCCAGAGTCCATCTTTCAAGCAGATTATCGGACAAATTCGGTTTGCGCACAAAAAGATTCTCCAGCCCGAGTTCGAACATTCTCTCAATGAGAGAATGTTCGTCTGCAAAGTTTTCCGGAGAAGTGATTAAAGAGAGGCGCATTTAAGATTTTTTTACTTCAATTTTTTCGGATTATAGTTGTTGTTTGCTATCATAGCAAGAGCTACGCAGAACATAACTACTCCGCCAACCACAACTTGTTGCTTATAGTCGTAAGTGTGCACATTATGCGTTGGATTTTGCTCAAATCTCTGCTGTGGGGTTAAATTATCATCATAAACGGTTTCATTTGCAGGCTGCTGTGTAGCTTCCGCAGATTCTTGCATCATAGACTGCATTTCTGAAATCGGTTGCTCATTTTCCTGTGCATAGACAATTGAGAATTGAGAATTGACCATTAAAAATACAAGAATAAAACACAATGCTTTTTTCATAAATAATTCCACTCAATTAACCGTTAGCTGTTACCGATTTTGCCACCGCCGTTGTTTGTATTCCGCCTCTCGAATTGAAAACACCAGTTACTTTCATCCATTTGGGGCGGACGGATTTTATGCAGTCGTTTAACACCTTGTTTACAACGTGTTCGTGGAAAATGCCAAGATTGCGGTAAGCGAGCAAGTATTCCTTAAAGCTTTTCAATTCAATGCAATATTTCACAGGGCGATATTCTATGACAAGCGTTGCAAAATCCGGAAGCCCGGTTTTTGGGCAAACGCATGTGAATTCCGGAACCTCAATCCGCAAATCCGTTATAGACTTCGGATACATAAATTCCCATTTCTCAATGCCTGGCATTTTGAGGCTTGGAATGTGGTTTTGCCGATCATCGTAGATACTTTTATTTTTTGCCATCACTATTCTCCGTGTTTTGTTCCGCAATGCGCTTTAATATTGCGCTTAGTTTATCTACACCCTGTTCACCGGTTAGCAGAATTTTGTATTCCCAAAGTCCGTCTTTTGATTTTTCACCATCGGCGAAAACAACGCATTTTGCTCCGGCGGCATTTGCCGCCTCCAATTGTTTGCCAAATTTAAGCACATTCAAGGAGTGCGAACAGGAAACGCCTTCTTTGCGAAATTCTGCCGCTGTTTTGAAAAGAACTTTCATATCGCCGCTAAATGAAGTTATAAACACCTGCAAATCGGCTCGGCTCACGGGCAATAGATTTTTTTCTGCAAGCAAGTCTGCCAAAACAACATCGCCCATTCCAAAACCAACGCCGGTTATGCGTTGCCCTCCAAGCGTTTCCGTTAAATTATCGTAGCGGCCGCCGCCGGCTATTGCTCGCATATTTTTATTCTTGTCGAAAACCTCAAACACAATTCCGGTATAATACGCCAAACCTCGCACAACAGACAAATCCAGCTTAACGCAATTCTCAAAACCAGCTACCTTTAGCAGTTCAAATAAGTCTTCCAATTCAGAAACGCTTTGCCCGCATATATTTTTTATTTCTTGGATAGTTGCACAATTCATAAAATCGTTTAGCTTTTTTGCGCCTTCTTCGTTTAATCCTGCATTCAATAATTCTTTCTGAAAATCTTCCGCAGGCATTTTTAAGCGCCTGTCCAAAAGCGGATATACAAGGTTTGGGTCTGCAACTTTCAATTCTTCCAAAAACGCCGCAAGCAAACGGCGACTTGAGATTCCAATGTAAAAATCGTTTTCATTCAAACCAAAATCCAAAAGCATGCTTGCTATTGCAGAAATTAAATCTGCTTCTGCGCTTATGCTTTCTGTTCCTATTATATCCAAATTCAACTGGAAAAATTCCCGAAGCCTCCCTTTTTGCGAACGCTCATAACGGAACAGGCGAGGAATTGAAAACCATTTGAAAGGTTTTTTTAACTCGCCGCCTTTTTGTATAACAAGTCTTGCAAGCGTTGGTGTCATTTCCGGACGCAAAGCCAAATCGCGCCCGCTTTTATCTGTGAAGTTGTAAAGCTGAGAAATAATCTCTTCGCCGCTTTTTCCGGTGTAAAGCTCCAAATGCTCAAATGTCGGGCCTTCGTATTCTTCGTAACCGAATTTCAAAGCGGCAAGCCGCCAAATTGAAAAAATATGATTTTGCACCCTCATATCAACGGGGTAAAAGTCTCTAGTGCCTTTCGGTAGCGGAGGAGTTTGTTTCATCTGTGGGGAAAATTAGAAAATCCATCTGATGTGATATTCCAAACCGGCGGATATAAATCCATCTGTTGTAGAGCGACCAATGGGTTTCTCGGTTGCGCTTACAGGGACACGGTTCATTATGCCTGTGCGCAAATTAATTGCATAATTCTGGAAAAATGCGGTTCTTAGCCCAAGCGTTAAAGCAACTCCTCTATAATAGCTCTCGAACTCAAAGCGATTGTTGAAATCGTATGAACCGGCTTCACCTTCTTTTAATTCTATGTTCTCTGAATACTTTGAGTAGAAGAAACCTAATGATGTGTATGGTTTTATTTCAATATGTTTGTTAGGCATGTAAGCTTTCATAAAAATTAAGGATAGCAAGAATTCATAACGATTGAAATCCCAGGATGAAAGTTCGTTGTAAATTTCATCGGTTTCATCGATTTTAACATTATGCGTAGAGTGGCGAAATTCAAACTCAAGCCCAATAAAATCGTAGAGAGAGCCACCAATATAAGCACTGTAAATAGGTGATGAGTCTTTAAGAAAATTCCATACGCTTGAAGAATCCCTTACATCTCGATAGCCTTTCACTTTGGAGTTAAGTTTGCTTCTGTACCAGGAATCTGGCGTTAATGGAATTTTAGCTCGGCTCCATCCGGTTCCGAGGCCAAACCAAAAATCGTGTTTTGGCTGCGGAGCAAAATAAGCATCCGGTTCTTTTTCCTTTGCAAGGCGTTCCGCATCGGATAGTCGTCTTTCGGGAGTTTTGCCAAACCAGCTGGAAGCTATTTTTCTTGTTATTTTTACGGAATCCTCTTTTACTGAGAACACGGATATTTTAACAGGATCAAGGCTGGTTTCATCGAAAAGCAAAAACCAAACAGAGTCGCCTCGAATTGTTGAATACAACAAGCTTTTATCTTTCAAAGTTCTTAACCTTTCCGTGACGTGATGGTTGCGAGGGCGTAAATCTCCGGGATCAAGGCGAGTATTTAAATTTATGTTCAGCCATTTTGCATAAAGCATAACAGTTGTGTCTCGTTCCCAGTCTCCGGCACTTACGCAAGTCGGGTTTCCTATTTTTTCATTTTCATAACGCAAAGCAAAACAAAAATCTCCGGGAGCAACATAAGCCTTGCCGTAACTCCAAAGCAAAAACTCGCCGTCTTTCCAAGTGACAGGATCTGCGGCTACTAAACACACCGTAAAAAAAACGCAAGCTATAATTTTTTCAAGCATTCCGCTACCACTCGTTTAGTTGCTTCTGAAAATACATTAATATTAAAATCTTCTTTTACGGGAGTTTGTGAACTCACTACTCCGCTTCTCAACGGAATTTGCCTTTTATTATCCCAAAGCGTAAATGTTGCGATTATGGATAAATTCTTGAATTTCTTTTTTTGAGTCATTTCAAGATTTGCTTTATTATAGTCGTAAAAATTTTCCGCATCCAAATCGCCGCCAATAGTGTATTCGTGCAAAATAAACAGGTAATCCGGAACAGTTCCGTTATTGTTTGAAACTTCAACGCCCTGCTCCGGCAGGGCAGTTTTTATAAAAATCGTTTTATCCATTTTCAAAGTTTCTCTGGAAAAACTATTTCTCTCTTTTCCGGAGACAACAGAATAGGCTCCTGTTTTTGAAAGCTCACTGTAAATAATGGAATCGGAAAACGTTTCCAACTGGTTGTAAACAGAATCGTTTTGCAAATTCAGTTTTTCTGCAAACCAGTCTGCGCGCGTGAGCATAAATGCGCTTCCAAGTTCAACAAATCCAATGCTTTCGCCTTGAACAGGAGCTTTTTTATACATCTTGTGCGTTTGCGTAAAATTCTGTGAACAAGATACCAAGAGGGCTGCGATTAATATTAACGGCATTATACACCCCATTCTTTGCGATATTTCTCTATGTTTTTTTTATGTTCTTCCGGAGCGAATTTTAGGATGTCTTCTATGGAGGCTATTGAATAAACTTCGATGTTGTATTTTTCTTTTACCTGTTGCAAAGCACTTTTGCCGTCTCCAAGTTTTTCTTTTCTATCCATTGCAACTATTAAGCCTGTGACTTTTGCATTTGGAATAGCTGCCATTGTTTGCATTGTTTCTTCTATGGAAGTGCCTGCGGTTATAACGTCTTCTATTATCACAACACGTTTTTGTTCACTGTAGGTGTCTCCAACCAAAACGCCGCCTTCGCCGTGATCTTTTGCTTCTTTGCGGTTATAAGTAAAGCTTACGTTTAAACCGTTTGTGTGCAAAGCAAGAGCTGTGGAAACGCAAAGAGGTATGCCTTTGTACGCAGGTCCAAAAAGATTGTCCGCCTTGCCGGCAAAATGCTTTTCAAAAATTTCGGCATAGCAAGATGCTAAAAGAGATATTCCTTCACCGGAGCAAATAACTCCCATATTCACAAAGTAAGGGCTAACCCGGCCGCTCTTTGTTACAAAACTACCGAACTTTAAAGCCCCACAACTTGCTAAAAATGGGATAAAATCATTTGCGTTTTTTAACATCGTCATCTGCCGGCTTGTTTTCCCACAACTTTTTCACAGGGTCGAAAGCTTTTACTTCAGTTTCTTTTTTTGTGTACCAATCGGGATCGTTTCTGGTGAAATTGAACATGACCAAGTTATAGGCAATGAAAACACCAAGCGTGATTAAAAGGCCTTTCACATTTTTGCGAGAGCCAAGGTATGCGGCAAACAGCAGTATAAAAGCTGCTATCATGCCAAAGTTGTAATGAACTTTGTAAAACGGAGTAAGGACATCAATTATTTCCGACATATATTATTCCTTATCGTATGGAAACGGATAATGTGTAAGGGATAGGTTTTTCTTTCAAATTATCTTCATTGACTATTATATAAAAGTAGGCAGATTCCCCTCTTTCTTCCGGATTAAGGCGGCCAACAACATGTTTAAAAGTATTGTCTATACCTTTTTTTGCAATAAAAGTTGTATCTGTTTTATTCCAAACCGGTTCTTTAAGTTTTACGCTAAGCTCATCGGTTGCTTTTATGATAATTTCAAGAGTATCACTGGACTGTAAACTGATTTTGTAATAGTCGGAGAAATTGACCATATTTCCACTGATTTTAAAATCTAAAGCACCTGCAAAACGGACTGATTTTTCTTTAAGATGTGAATCTAAGTCTTTAGCAGAAGCTTCAATGGAATTCTCATGGTTTACTATATCATCTAATATTTCCAGAGTTGAATAATAGATAACAATGCGTTCCTTTTTGTATTCATCTGAATTTTCCACGTTTTTTATAACTATGGAGTCGGTTGTTTTATCTTTAAAATGCGACAAGCCTCTAGCTGAAGTATTGGTTCCTACAAACTGCAGGACACTGCTTGATTTTTGCCCTTCTATCAATTTTGCGTTACCAGTTGAATCGTTCAATTCATCTACTTTGACTATAGTGCTATTGAACTTTGCCTCAATGATGTCAAAAGGGGAAATGTCAAAAAAGGTGTTGTTTTTCAGCTCCACTTGTGACCCGTCTTGCGAACCGCAGGCAAACATCGTGGCCGAAACGGCCAAAAGCGCAAAAAATTTGGTTTTGTTCATAAAAATAAATATAGAAAAATCTTCTCCTCAACAACCTCTTTTTGCAAAATTATGTTCGGCAGGGTTAAATACTTTGTTTTTAAAAACAGTTTGCCTATAATGTAGGTTACCGGGTCTATAACCGCAATAGCTGTAGTTGGGACTTTTGCCGCATACGTTTCCAGAACTGCGGTTCCCGGCATGCAAAAAGCACGGCTGGCTCCAGCGAAAGAGCAGTTGCCAGGCTTTAAAACAACAGGAAACTGCCCGGCAAGTTTTTCATTCAAAAAATCCAGAATCTCTTTGCGAGGAGCAACAAACACGGCATTTTCATAAGTTTTTGCGATTTCAACATATTTTGGCAAATTTCGTTTTATTTGCAAAACCCTGCTGCCCGGCAAAAACAAAACCTTATCCTTAAAATCGTCGCAAATTTTTGTGTTTGAAAAACAAGGGTGCATAATTAGAGACACTTTCGCTCCGAAACTTTCGTAAATCTCTTTTTCAAAATCAAAAAACACGCCAACGCTAACGCCCTTAAAATATTTGCCTCGATATTTTTTCCAAGCCCAGATTTTAGGCGGCGCAATGTAAAAAACAGGTTTATTTATTTTCTTTGCAAGTTTCATCAAAGCCAAGTTAATCCCGGGATAATCTATGCAAACAAGTGCTTTGCAATTTGTTTGGCGCAGCATTTTAGTTAACTTCTTTTTTATAGAAAATAATTTCGGCAGTTTTTTCAACACATCAAAAAATCCATTCACTGCCATATCTTCAAAATTTACCACAGATTTTAAACCGGCCTTCTGCATGCGCCAGCCACCGGAGCCAACGGCTTCACAGCCTTCAACCAAAATTTCTGCTACAACCTCTTCCCCAAGAACATCTCCCGAATCTTCCCCAGCCACAACCAATATATATTTTTCACTTTCCACTCTTTTCAACCAACTTCTTTGCCCACTCGTTTATCAACATTCCGGCTATTATGCTTGAATGTTGGTTTCTGAGCCTTCCGTGTACTTGCATTACAACTACTATAACAGCCTTTTCCGGGTCGCTTTTTGATTCCGCAAAACCTGCGAACCAATCGTAACGACCTTCCGGAGAATCACCATCAAGCGAGCCTGTTTTTCCTCCTATGTCGAATGAGTTTTTGTTGTAGCTGTAAATGGTTTTTTGCATATCTCTTCTAGCGGTGCCGTTTGTTACGGTTCTTAAAAACATATATCTCATTTCACTATATGTAGTTTCTTTGAACATTTTTTTTGGCTGTGTGAATATGAGCTTTCTAATCGCAAGCGAAATCTGGAGCGGTGATATAAGATTTCGTTTTGTAAAACCGCAAGAACTTTCTGCAAGCTCGTAATCGGAATCCGGGTAATCAAAATTCATAAACCCAAGCTTGTCTGCCGTCTCTTGCATTTTATTTCTGCCAATCTCCAAGCCCGCTATTCCCATTGCCGGGTTGTTGCTCCTTGCAAATGCATCTTCTAATGTTATCATTTCGCTAATATGATCTCCCTTTGGAAATATTTGCCTTTTATACAACGTTGAATTTCTGCCTATTTTCGGATATCCGCTTTTTGAATCTTTTCCGCTTTCAAGAGCAGCAACAGTTGTTACTATTTTCGCAAGGCTTGCAGCCGGAAATGAATCTCGCTTCAAAAAAGATGGTTCTTCGGAATTTTCATCGTCTTTTCGCTGTCCCCAAGCCAAAATATCTGCGCTTTTCGCATCCATAAGCAAAACAAATGCATTTGGAGGGCGGTAGCGGTTCAAAAGCGTTCGGGTATATTTTGCCAGAACAGAGTCTTTTTGCTCGGTTGAAATTTCCAAAATTTCTTCTTCTTCCTCTTCCTCTTCTAAAACAGGAATTTCTTGAGGCTTTTCACTTTCCTTTTCTTTTGGGAAACAGAAATATGCTACCAAAATCGGCAAGAGCAGCACAAAGCAGGCTAAAAATCCATCTCGACTTACCTTTGGCAACTTAAAATTTAAATTTTTCATAATCTAAGAGGGAAAGTAGAAAATTTTTTCACAAGAAAAAAAGTGTCCAAAATGGTGTCTAGACACTGTCTAGACACCATTTTGGACACTTAAAAGCGGCGAAATTAGCTCAAAAACGCCGTTTTTTGGTTGGCACGAAATTTGCTTTAATAATTATAAAAACATGAGGTGTTGTATGAATAAATCCGTTAAGGAAAAATCCGCTAAAGAAAAAAGCAATGCTTTTTTTGATGCCCTAACCTGCACTAGCGTTCAGGTGTATCCGTTCAAGGAGTCTTCTGGTAAAACCAAGGCTTATGCACGGGTTGTTATAAACGAGCAACTGCAATTGACAAGGTTAAGAGTTGTTGACGGCGTAAACGGATTTTTTGTTTCCTATCCTATAGACCCGCATAATAAAGGCGAGGACTATCAATCCGTTTTTTATCCTTTAAACAAGGAGTTTCGTGAGCACGTTGAACAATGTGTTTTAGAAAAATATCAGGAGGCAATTCATGTTTAACAGTTAGCAGTAAAAATATGTTTCAAAGAATACGAAGCGCAGCGTTGCGAGGAATAGAAGCTATTCCTGTGGAGATAGAGGTGGATAGCGGGCCAGGATTGCCAGGATTTTCGCTTGTAGGATTGCCGGACAATGCTGTTCGGGAAGCTCGGGAAAGGGTTATTTCTGCTATGCGCAGTTATGGATACCGCGGTTGCTCAACCAGGATGACAGTTAATATGTCGCCTGCGGATTTGCGCAAGGAGGGGGCCGCATTTGATTTGGGACTTGCAGTTGGGATACTTTCTGCAACGGAACAAATTCAGTTTGAGAATCCGGAAACATTTTTGTTTCTCGGCGAACTCTCGCTGGACGGTCGTTTACGCCCTGTGCGTGGGGTTTTGGCTGTAGCAGCTTATCTCGCTCTTTATGCTCCGCAAACCATTCTCGTTGTGCCTTTTGAAAATATGGAAGAAGCGGTTTGCGTAGAAAACCTGCGTGTAATAGCTCCGAAAACTTTGGAAGAATGTTTGGAAGGGTTGCGGGAACCGGAGAGAGCTTATAGCTCTTATCGTGAATGTTCTCCGGTTCTCGTAACCCAAAACAAGCCTCCGGATTTTTCACAGGTATATGGAATGAGTTCGGTTAAACGAGCGCTTGAAATTTCTGCAGCGGGCGCGCATAATTTCCTTTTGGTTGGCTCTCCCGGTTCGGGGAAAACTTTGTGCGCCCGCTGTTTACCGGGTATTTTGCCGGAAATGCGAAAAAACGAATCTTTGGAAAGCACAATAATACACTCCTGTGCAGGAATGTTTGATTCCTGCACAGGTTTAATGAAAAGCCGCCCTTTCAGGGCACCGCATCACACTGCGACAACGGCCGCTTTGATTGGCGGAATGAAACTCAGGCCTGGCGAGGCAAGCCTTGCCCACAATGGGGTTCTTTTTTTAGACGAATTGCCGGAATTTCAGCGAATGGCTTTGGAATGTTTAAGGCAGCCTCTGGAGGAGGGTATAGTTCGCCTCAACAGAGCTATGGGGAGCATCAAATTCCCTGCAAATTTCGTTTTGGGCGCAGCAATGAACCCTTGCCCCTGCGGCTACGCTATGGACAAACGCAGAGATTGCCGTTGTTTGCCGGAAGCGATAAAACGCTACCGCAGCAAGGTCTCCGGCCCCTTGCTTGACAGGATAGACCTGCAGCTTGCGGTTCCCTCCGTGCCATTGGAAGAGAGTCGAATTGCCGGAATAGGAGAAAGCTCAAAGGAAATTCAAAAGCGTGTGGAAACAGCTTGCGAAATTCAGGAACGCCGCTTCCCTAAAGGCAGCTCGTTTCGAAACGGGCATTTAGACGGCAGAACTATTAAGGAAATTCTCTTTTGGGATAGCCAATCCGAAAATTTTGCGCTAAAAGCGGCTGAAAAATGGCGAATGAGCCACCGAGGCTACGACAGAATGCTAAAAGTTGCACGTACAATAGCAGATTTGCGACACAGCAGCAATGTGGAACGCTCGGATTTAGCAGAAGCCATCCAGTACAGGGCATTGGAATCCGAATGGCTAGGTTAAAGTTTACTAGATTCTTATTCCGTTGTTTTTATGCAAGGAAAAATGAGGATTATTATGAATGGTGAAGACAGTTACAACGGGAAAACCAAATTTATATTTATCACAGGCGGAGTTCTGTCCGGCCTCGGTAAAGGCGTGGCTGCCGCATCAATAGGTGCGTTATTGTCCCGTTTTCGTGTGATTCCGGTAAAGTGCGATGGTTATTTGAATGTCGATCCGGGCACAATGAACCCAATTGAGCACGGTGAGGTTTTTGTTTTAGACGATGGTGGAGAAGTCGATATGGATTTTGGCCATTATGAGCGTTTTTTGAGCATAAACGGCAAATCGGAATGGAGCCTTACTATGGGCAAGGTGTTTTCCACTTTAATAGAAAGAGAACGCCAAGGCATTTACGCCGGAACAACCATTCAGTTTATTCCGCACGTAACCAATGTTATTAAAGATCATTTTTTCAAAATCGCAAGCAAAGAAAATGCAGATATTTTGCTCGTTGAAATAGGCGGCACGGTAGGCGATTTGGAAAACGAGTTCTACATAGAAGCCGCTCGCCAGCTTTTGCAGGTAGTTGGCCCTGATAATTGCATTTTTGCGCATTTAACCTACATTCCAATTCCAAACGGAGTGCGTGAGCAAAAATCAAAGCCAACGCAAATGTCCGTGCGCGATTTGAATGAAAGAGGTATTTACCCGGATATAATAATAGGCCGTTGCAATGAGTTGCTAACCCCGAAAATCAAGGAAAAAGTTGCTCTTTACGGAAACATCCCGGTTAAAAATGTGATATCCGGTTTGGATATGAAATCCGTTTATGAAATTCCGCTCGGTTTTCAAGATGAGGGAATTTTAGATATAATACTTAAGAAACTGAAAATAGCAGGTGCAGGCTCACCGAAAATGGACGAGTGGAAACGCCTTGTTGATGTTTGCAAGAAAAACTATACGAATCCGAGAAAAACGTTGAATGTGGCTTTGTGCGGAAAATACATGCAATTGGAAGATTCCTACGCAAGCATTAGAGAAGCCGTAAATCACGCAGCAGCTCATTTGGATTTTTCGTGCAATTTGAGAATGTTGGATACTGAATTTCCTGGAATTCCAGAAAGTGCGGACAAACTGGAATACTTAAAAAAACAATTTGCCGATTTGGATGCAATAATAGTACCCGGTGGTTTTGGCAACCGTGGAATGGAAGGGAAAATTCTGGTTATACAGGCGGCACGAGAAATGAAAATCCCGTTCCTTGGCATTTGCTACGGCATGCAACTTTCCGTTGTTGAATATGCTCGCCACAAGTGCGGGTTGCCGCTTGCCAACACAATTGAAGTTGAATCCGAGGGCATAGACGTGAAAGAACCTGTGATAGCCTATTTGCCGGGCCAGGAACACGTAAAGATTCTGGGTGGAACACTTCGCAAAGGTGGCCACGATGTATTTTTGAAAAAAGGCTCTGTTGTCGAAAAAATTTACAACGGGGCATCTGTAATAAGAGAACGTTTCAGGCATCGCTATGAAGTTAATCCGAGATATATAAGCAAGCTGGAAGAAAACGGCTTGGTGTTCTCCGGGCGTTCCGCCAAAGAAGACAACATAATGCAAATGATGGAAATTGCAGACCACCCGTTTTTCGTAGGATGCCAGTTCCATCCCGAATTAACGTCAACGCTGTTAAAGCCATCTCCACTGTTTTACAACTTGCTTAAAGCAGCAGAAAAAAGGTTTGACGGGCGATGAATTCCGCCGAGAGAAATTTTTTATATCTGGCCTTGTTTCTCTTTGCTCTTGGGGGAGTCTCTCGGCTTGGCTTTTTAAACAAACTCTCTCCGCTCGAAATGATTCCGCTTCCATTAAGCACTGATTTTGAACCTGTGTTGCCGCTCGCCGAACTCGACAGCACAGCAGATAGCAGCGCAGATATTGCGCCAACAGACGGAACTGGCAACATTCCTGTTCTTATTGATAAAAAACAAAAACCAAAAAAGAAAACGCCAGAGTTTCCTATTAACATAAACATAGCAAGCAAAGACGACCTGTGTTTTATAAAAGGCGTAGGCCCTTCGATTGCTCAGAAAATCATAGATTACCGGGAACAGAAAGGCTCTTTTCGCTCCGCAAAAGATTTGGAAAAAGTCCCTGGCATTGGTGCGAAAAAACGAGCCGCTATGGAAGAGTTTGTGAAGTTTGAATAGAAGGATTCTCCTTAACCGAGCATGCTTCCTTTTTCGATTAGCTTTTTATGGAAATCGAACGCTTTGTCCAGCGTGTGAGGAGTGTGCTGGGCTGGCGAATTTTTAATGCCGTAGTCCAAATACTCCTGCAACAGTGGGCGGTAGCTCGGATGAGCGCATTTCTCAATAATGAGGCGAGCACGTTTAATGGGAGCTAAACCACGCAAGTCTGCAAGGCCCTGTTCCGAAACGAAAATCATCGTGTCGTGTTCGGTGTGGTCTGTGTGGCTTACCATTGGAACTATTGAGCTTATTTTTCCGCCTTTTGCAATGCTTGGGGTCATAAAGAAACCGAGCATGCAGTTACGGGCAAAATCGCCGGAACCGCCAATGCCGTTCATTATTCTTGCGCCGTTTACGTGCGTGCTGTTCACATGCCCGAAAATATCTGCTTCCAAAGCCGTGTTCATTGATATTACTCCGAGTCTGCGAATAACTTCGGGGTTGTTTGAAATTTCTTGCGGGCGCAAAACAAATTTGCTCTTCCAGTTTTTCGTGTGAGCGTTTGCTTTGTATTTATCCTGCCCTGCGATGGAGTAGCTAACAGAGGCTCCACTTGCAACTATGAGTTTATCTGCTTCCAGAATGTCAAAAATTGAGTCTTGAATAACTTCTGTGTAGAGAGCCACCGGTGCTTGGGCCGGGTCTTTTGCCATAGTGCCAAGCACAGCGTTTGCAACATTGCCTACACCGCTTTGGTAAGGGAGGCCATCCGGCAGGCGGCCTTTTTTGCGTTCGTGCGCCAAAAATTCCAAAATATATTCGGCTATGGCGTTGGAATCGTCGTCTGGAGCGGCGAATGGCTTTAGGGAATCCGGTATGCTTACTTCTACTATTGCTGCTATTTTTTTAGGATCTACCTGCACATATTCTTTGCCTATTCTGTCTCCGGGCGCATAAATTGGAATATTGCTTCTGAGTTCAGGGGTAAACACATCGTGCACGCCAATGAGAGTGTCGCCGTAGTGCGTGTTAAGCTCTATTATTATGCGATCTGCGCATTGCAGGTACGATGGCGTGTTGCCGCCGCAGCCTGTGAGGTAAATTTTGCCGTCTGGAGTTACTTCGCAAGCATCGACAATCGCAAGAGTGGGTTTTGGAACAAAACCCATGCGAATCATGCGTGCGGAATGAGAGAGGTGCATGTCTAAATAGTCTGTTGCGCCTTTGTTTATGCTGTTTCGAACATCGGCATGGCTTTGGTACGGCAAGCGCATTTTCATTATGCCTGCACGAGCTAGCACTCCATCACATTCGTCTCCTATGGAGGCTCCTGTGTAAAGCGATATGCCGAAATCCTGGCCCTGCGCTTTGAGAGCTTCTGCTCTTTTTGCGATTTCCGCAGGAACCACCTTAGGATAGCCGGCTCCTGTGAACCCGCTAACGCCTATGACTTCGCCGTTGTTAATTAGGGCAGCCGCCTCTTGTGCGGTCATTGCCTTGCTTTTTAAATCTGGATGCATAAATAAACCCTTGTTTAAAGTTTTGTTTTATGTGGTAAATATAGAAAATTGTAAAAATGTAAATTAAATTTCTATATTATCAAAATATGGAAAAGAAGCATCATAAAAAGTCTTATGGGCTGGAAAACTTGGATATCTTAAATAATGATTAAACTTGCAAATAAAACCATAGCATTCATAACGGCAACTATGCTTGTTGCTTGCTGTAGCTTGACTATAATTTCTTGCGCATTGAATAAGCCGCATAAGGAGGCTTTAAACGCCCGGCAGTCAAATTCCGTGCCAATAATCGATACTGTGGACTATAAAAAAACGTATGAAGCTTTACACAAAGAAGGTAAATACGACGAATTGCGCAAACACTTGCAAATTTGGGAAGCTAAAGAACCTGCCAATCCCGAAATGTTCATAGCGTATTTCAACTATTACATCAACAGAAACAGCGTGTCTAAAATTGCGCTTGATGCGGATACTGCAAATGCTATAAACGCAGAAGCCATGCTGAAAGATCCGAGCACAGGAGAAATAACCGGATACATATACAAGCCTGTGCGGTATAATAGCGAGGATGTTTCTATGGCTGTGGAATATATCGATAATGGCTTGAGTATTGCTCCGAACCGCTTGGATATGCGCCTTGGGAAAGCATATATTTTAGATGAAATAGGGAACTACAAAAATTCCGGAGACGAGTTGTATGCTGCGCTAGAGGCTTCCAAAGATATAGACAAGTGGTTGTGGAAAAACAGCGAAGAGTTTGAAGGCGGAAAGGCGGCTTTTTTAGACACCATCCAGGGCAACTATTGGCAATGGTTCGATAAAAAAACAGAAGAATCATTGGAACAAATAAAACGATGTTCCGAAAAACAAATTGAGCTGTATCCGGAAAATGCTTATGCATACAATAATTTGGCAGGATATTATTACATAAAAGAGCAAAAGGAAAAAGCGCTTGAATATTTTTTGCAAGCCGAGCTGATAGCTCCGACAAATTGCGTTATTCTTATAAATATCGGAAAGATATATTTTGGAAAGAAAGAAAAACAAAAAGCTAAGAAATACTTTGAAAAAGCGTTTAATATCGGAAATGGCCGAGACAAAGAATATGCGAGATATTTTTTGAAGAAATTGTGAGAGGCTGCACAGGGCAGCCACAGTGGGCTGCCCTGCACTACCGCACACAAACCCTGCAAAATGCAAATGTTTATTGCATAATTCTGAAAATATATGTAATTCTGGCCAATTCAGATTCTGACAAAAAGGAATGCTTTGTGCACACAACCATAGAGACAGGTAATTATCCGTCTCTATTTATATCCAAGTCACAGGGGTTTTTCCGAATAAATGGCGGTTTCTCCATTCCAGAATAAGAGCCTCTTGCTCCTCTGTTGAAAGGCAAAACTTTTGGCGCCCCTCTTTTTGCATATAAATATCCAAATATGTTAGCAGCACACCGGCTGCTACCGAAACATTTAGGCTTTCTGTCATTCCGTATTGCGGCAAAATAAAATGCTCATCGGCCTGCTCCAAAGTATCCGGGTGGTTGCCCCTGAATTCCGCACCCAAATAAAAAGCTGTGGGTTTGGACAAATCCAGCTCCGGCAATGGTTTGCTCGCATGGGTGCTTGCTACTGCTATTTTATAGCCCCTGTTCTTCAATTCGGCAATGGCAGATGCCCTTTTACTGTAAATAAAGGCATTAAGCCACTTCAAAGAACCTTTTAAAATAGCCTTATTAATTTTATAAGAATTATCTTCTTCTATTATATGAACATCCTGAAAACCGAAAACTTCTGAGGTGCGAATAACGGCAGATATGTTGTGAGGATCGTAAAAATCCTCTAAAACGAGGCAAAAATGCCTTGTGCGCAAGGCTGCCGTTCTCTCAAAAAGCTCTTGCCTGCGGTCGGTTAAATCGGAAAATTTCTGCACGAAAGGGAATCTATAAAATTAAATGGCACGGTTTTTGCATTCTATAAAGTATGATTCGTTCTCTTTATACAGCAGTTACAGGCATGAAAGGTAACCAGACCTTTGTGGACTCCATAGCCCACAACCTTTCTAACGTGAACACAATTGGCTACAAAAAGCAAAAAATTGAGTTTGAAGACCTTATTTATCAAAGATTGCAACGCCCAGGCGGCGAGCTGGAAGACGGAAATCGTGCTCCGGTTGGAATAGAAATTGGCCTTGGCTCACGTGTTGTTGCCACAAACCGCATATTTATGCAGGGCAACTTGGAACAAACCGGAAATGAATACGATATAGCCATTGAAGGCAACGGATTTTTCCAGGTACGCTTACCCGATGGCGAAATAGGCTACACCAGAAATGGAGCATTCAAAAGAAATGATGAAGGTTACCTGACAACAAGCCAGGGCTACCTGCTTGACCCACCTATAAACGTTCCGGACGATAACTCATTCATAACAATATCTCCTGCAGGCGAGGTTGCTTGCGACAGGAACGGGCAAGGCACTACAAACGAAGAATTAGGGCAAATTGAGCTTGCCAGATTTATAAACCCAGCCGGTTTGCACTCAGAAGGTGAAAGCATTTATCGCCAAAGCGATGCGAGCGGCGCACCAATTGTGGGCATACCGGGTGAAGAAAACTTTGGGCGCTTGCTAAACCAGTTTCTTGAAGGTTCCAACGTGCAAATGGTGGAAGAAATGGTCAATATGATTGTGGCGCAACGTGCTTATGAGATAAGCTCCAAAGCCATAACTACAAGCGACGAAATGCTGCAAACAGCTAACAATTTGAAGCGGTAATGTAGAGTTTAATTTTTAGTGGAGAATAGAGAGTTGAGAATTGAGAATTATAAAGAAAAGCTGGTGCTAATATTAGCCCTTTGTAGCTCAGTTTTCGCTAGCCAGGCTACTGTTACGCTTAAAGCTCAAGCTATGGTTGAACCGGGCATTATTCGCTTGGGACATATTGCAGATATTAAGGGCGACAAGGATATTGTAGATAAAATTTATAATTTGGAAGTTGGCAGAATTTTAGAGCCGGGAAGAAAAACGAGAGTTACGGAAAATGCCATAAAAGGTTTTTTTCTCAAATCAATTGCAAACAGTAAAAACGTAGTTTTCGATGGAGCAAAGTTTAGCGATGTGACTGCCCAAGCCGGGCGTTTATCTGCGGATTCGCTGAAAAACCTTTTGCATAAGGAAGTCCGTTTGCGAATGGGCACGGATTTAAAGGAAGGCAAGGACTGGGAATTTGAAGCTGCAAAAATACCGAATAATTTAGCCACGCCCAAGCAAGGCGGAAAAATTTTGGTTGCTCTTTCTCCGACTTTTGCCGGAGTTGGGCAAGAGGTGGCAACAGTGCAGATTCTTGACGGAAAAAAAGTTATTTCAAAACATAGCGTGCCTTTTATTGTTAAACGCTTTGAACATATCGCAGAATTGAAAAACAGCATTCGCAAAGGAGAAATGATTGGCGAACAGGATTTCGAAATGGTTTGGCAGGAAACAACATTCCAAAAAAGAAAAGTAATCAAAAAAACAGACGATGCTATAGGCAGAACAGCCATTCGCACGTTAAAAGCAGGCGATCTTTTGGTGGATAACGCTCTGACAGCTCCTTATGCGGTTAGAGAAGGCGATGTAGTTAAGCTTTTTGCAAAGTTTGGCGAATCTGTTGTTCAAATAAATGCGGTTGCCCAAAGAAGTGCTTTTAAGGGGCAAACAATTTCTCTAAAAAATACAGATACCGGAAAAAGCATACTGGCTACGGTATCTGCTCCCGGTGAAGCGTGGGTTAATTGACTTCTCCGTGTCGCCTGAATAAGTGTTTGTAAAAAGTTCTGAAACCGCGAAAAAGCCGCTTTCTTTCTGCTTTGTTGAAAATAGCCATTACTACTTGCTGAATCAAATATTTCGGGCGTAAATAAAATTCTCTGCGCGCTCTGTCGCAAAAGTCCACCAAGTCTTGAGAGGAAAGTTCCGGACAGCAAATGGTTGTGCGGTGGTAACCGTCTTTATCCAGCCATTGGCTGTAATCTTTGCTGCTAAGTGCGCCGCTTTCCAGAGCTTCTTTGTAGGCTATAGTGCCTGGATAAGCCATAATGGGGTAGAATTGCGCAGTGTTGGGAGAAAGTTTTTTTGCGTATTTCAAAGTTTCTTCCAGGGTATCTTTTGTATCGCAGGGATTGCCTACCATAAAGCAGCCGTGAACAAAAATTCCGGCTTTTTTCGCAGACTTCATAAAAGGAATTGCGCTGCTTTGCTTTAAACCTTTACGCACGCTGTTCAAAACATCTGAGCTTGCAGATTCAAAACCAACGCACATTTCTCTGCAACCGGCACGTTTCATAAGCATAAGCAAATCTTCGGGAACATCGGCTCTAGCGTTGCAGCTCCACGTTATTTTAAATTTGCGAGATAAAATTTCTTCGCAAATAGCTCTTACATTTTCTCTATCTGCGGTAAAGGTATCATCTTCAAAAAATACTTCACCTAATCCTTCAAAATTTTCTTTTATGTATTCAAGCTCATCGACTACATCTTTTGGATTTCTTGTGCGGTAAATATGACCGTTCAAAGTTTGCGGCAAAACACAATATGTGCAGCGATATGGGCAACCTCGCCCTGCAAGAATCACCACAAGAGGGTTTAAGTTTGCTCCGTAGAAATATTTTTTGTAACAGGAATATAAGTGTTTGCGGTAAGTTTTGCTTACCCAGGGAAGTTCGGTAAGGTTTTGAATCTTTTGTTTGTCCGGCTGAAAATCAATTCTGCCGTTTGCATTTCGCCAAGCTAACCCTGCAATATCGGATAAGTTTTTCACTCCGTCTCCACGCAGGTGTCTTATTAAATTTCTTATTGTATGGTCTGCTTCTCCTATTATGCAAAAATCAAGAGCATATCCCATATCCAAGGTTTCCAATGGCTCTGCGCTTGCGTGGGTTCCCATTAGAGCAACCAGGCTTTGGGTTTCCTCTTTAACCGACTGCACAAATTCCAAATCGTTTATTATGCTTGGGGTGCAGGTTTGGCAAACTGTTAAGCTCGGCGCAAAATCACGCAGTTTTTGAAGAACTGCCTCTTCATCCAACTCCATAGCCGGAGCATCCAGCAGCAAAATCTCGTTTCCGTCTGCTTCTGCCATTCCGGCAGCATAAGAGAGAAACATAGGCCAGTAAAGCGTTCCCGACTTCGCAACTCCCGGGCTGCGAGATTCCCGACTGAATTTAGGAAAATAGGGAGGATTTATGAACGCTATTTTCATTGTGGTATAATGTAGAAATTTTGCGGCAAAAAAATCTGGATATGGCACCAAGGATAAAGTAGCAAAATGAAGCAAATTCAAGCAATGCATAATTATGCGGATAATGCTCTTTTATCATGTCTCTTGCTTTTTTTCGTTCTTCGGCTTGCAGTTTTGAACTCATACGAAATAGCATCGTACGTTTTGCAAAAATTTCTCTCATTCTATATTTATATGCAATTGATTTTTGCTGGCTATCTTTTCCAAAATGTTCTGAAAATAAATCTTCCAGCATTTTATTAGTTATTACGGTTTCAAACAATTTTATTGAAATCCTCTTTGAAATTGAAGATTTATGCTGTCTGTAATTATAAATAACATCTTCAAAAGCAACGGTATTTGCTTTTATCAGCATCTCTTTGGTATCATATTCATCTATATTAATCAATATATTTAATCCGCTGTTTAATGTTGAACGCATATTCCATATTTTTTTTCGAGTAATCCCTATTGCTCCTATCACCCATTGTGGAATTGTTAGCATCACAGCTTCTTTTCCTGTTAATATTTGTTGCATATCAAAATTCTTATCTGGAATAAAATGGAAATGCTGAGGCTCTTTTTCGTTGAAAAGTTTCATTCTGAGATATACAATATCGACATCTGTTTTTATTGCCCTTGCATAAAGTCTCTCTAAAACATCATTGTTTATAAAATCATCAGAATCCATTTCCATAATCCAATCCGCTTTGGCATGAGATATTGCTTTATCTCTGGGTATTTTCGCTGAGCCGCTATTGGGGATGGTATAGTATAAAAATCTATTGTCTTTTGCAGCAAAATCTTTGATTATTTCAAGCGTATTGTCCGTAGAGCCGTCATTTACAATTATGCATTCCCAGTCTTGAAATGTTTGATTTAAAATGCTGCTTAAACATTCTTCTATGTATTTTTCCACATTATACGCAGGAATCGCAATTGATATTAATGGGATTGGCATGGGTTATAAATTTAGTAAATTATGCCTCATAATGATTTCCATTTTAATGCCAAGCTATAACCACGCACCTTTTATAGAGGCTGCGGTTCGCTCTGCAATGGAGCAAAAAGGAATTGAGTTTGAACTGCTGGTTATAGATGATGGATCTACGGACGATAGTCCTGCGATTTTGAAGCACCTGTCCGAAGAATTTGGCTTTTATTTCTTGGCTAGAGAGAATAGGGGATTGGTTGCAACTTTGAATGAGTTAGCGAGATTGTCTAAAGGAAAATATATTTGTACTCTTGCCAGCGATGATGTAATGCCACAAGGCAGACTAGCCATTCAAGTTGCTTATATGGAAAAAAATCCAGAAGTTCCTGTATGTTTTGGGCAGGTAAAACAAATTTTTCCAAATGGACAATTGGGAAAAAAACCTGACCATCGTTTTTTGCGTGGTATTCCGTTTGTTTCTTTTGATGAATTGCTTTTGACAAAAAAAGAAATTCACGGTTGTACGGAACTTATACGTAGAACGGCATTTGATGTTGTTGGTGGGTATAATCAAAAATTTAAGATAGAAGACTATCCGCTGTGGCTTGCGCTTGCAAATAAATTCGGTAATTTGCCGGTGTTGCCTGATGTTTTTTGCCACTACCGAATTTTGCCAAGTGATAAAAATATGCACAGAAATTTGACATTTATTTTTACGCAGGCCTTGGAGGTTGTAAAGGAATATCAGGAAAATAAACTATATAAAGAAGCTGTTGATAACTGGAATGCCTGCTGGTTTTCCTTTTTAGCATACAGTGACAAAAAAGAAGCTTTTTTGAAATTTCCCAAGCTGTTTTCTTTTTCTTGGAGATTTATTTACAGGTTGCCCAAGCTTTTCATTCCTAGATTCTTCTTAAAATATTGAAAACATATTTATATAAGAAGATAAGTATTAACGAACATTTGAGCTTTATCAAATAAAATATAATTCTTTTTTTTATATGTATGTGGCCTGGGTTTATTGCTTTTCCTAAATCTTTGAAATAATCCATTTCAAAAAATATTTCCAATTCTTTGCTTAAATTAAAAATGGATTCTTTTTTAAAAGACAAGTTTTTCACAGCTTGCTGAAAGAAATTCAATATTAAATTCGGATTTGTGCGGTGAGGCTCCGGAATGCATGATAAAATTCCCATATTGTCTATTTTTTTCAACACTTCAATATAATCGGCGATTACTTTTGGATTGTAGTTTTCGGTTAATCCGAGTGGATTGCTTATGTAATGATAATGAACATTGTGCAGAACGGATAACGTTTTGGCTTTGAAAATAGCCTCTAAGAAGAATAGCCAATCTTCGGAATAAGTTATTTTTTCATCGTTGTAAATATTCTGTTCATCGAGATACTTTTTCCTAAATAAACAAATATCCATTGAAGCCAGTAAAAGATCTTTGCCTATATTCTTTCCATACACCAGAAACATCGGCAGAACTTTTTTGCGTATTTCTTCGTTTTTGTAAAATCCTTCCATATTTTTTGGCAGCACTCTGAATATATTTTTTTTGCCTATTTCATTCACCATGCCACCAACTACGACATCAACATTGTTTGAGTTTTTCAGCATTTTTTCATAAGCATCTTTTTCAATGTAATCATCCGGATCTAAAAATGCTATGTATTCTCCGCTTGCATAAAGCCGTCCGTAATTTCTTGCCGATGCAGCCCCTCCGTTTTCTTTTCTTCTGTATATTATGCGGCTATCTTCTTTTTCCAGTTCTTCGCAAATTTCAGGGCTATTGTCTGTGGAGCCGTCATCTACTAGGATTACTTCAATATTTTTTTCGGTTTGTTCTAAAATGGAAGATATGCTTTTTCTTAAGAAAAGCTCTTTGTTATATATTGGTACTATTACGGATACTTTCGGCATAATCATTTTCTGGACCAGTATCGTTTTAAGCATTCGTAAAACATAAAAGTTCTGTATATAAGTATATATAAAAATGAATGAAGGCTTTTTTCCGTGTGGCTTATTGTTGAAGAATGTCTTCGGTATAAAATCAATTGTTCGGGAATATACATTGAGTTGAATTTTAATTCGGATAGCAAACCTATCCAAAAATCATGCGTAAGCACATTTTTCGGAACAGGCAAAATAAAGTCTTTTATTTTTTTTGTAAAGGCGCAAACACATCCATGCGCAGTTCCGCCTTTTATATGTATATTTTTCAAAAATCCCTTTTTATATACTCTGTATTCACTGAGTTTGCCGGTTTTCTCCAATTTAGAATCTACAATCCATGCATCGCTTATAACAAGTATGTCATCACTTAAATATGGGAGAACCTTTTCAATTTTATTCGGCAACCATATATCATCTTGGTCGCTCAGAAAAATGTAATCGCCATGAACTTTTTCCAAAGCATTTTCAAAATTTCTGGCAACAAGATAAAAATTATTAGCTGCCTTTGAACTTAATAGAAATGGAACTTTAACATTTTTTTTATCGTGATGAAAAATTTTTATCCTTTTGTCGCAGAAAGACTCCAAAATTTTTATCGTATTGTCTGTAGAGCCGTCATCGGAGACAATAAGCTCATCGTTTTCGCCTAACTGCGGCAGAATGGATTTAACCTGTTCTTCTATGTATTTCTCGCCATTATATGTGGCCATACAAACTGAAATCATTGAGGTAAAGATAGAAATTTATATATTCCCTAATATGGTTAAATTTTTGGTAATGCCTTTTTATTTCATTCATAAGATGTTTTATAACAACCTTATATGGCTAAAAGGAACATTTTTGTGGCGAATAATTCATCCGATTTGGAGTTATACCCGTGCATGGGCGTATGGCAAAAGTTTTTCAAAGGAATTGGAACTAAAAAGGCGTGAATCCTGCGCATTTTTTGGGCAGAATATGGAAAGGGTAAATCAAGTATGTGAACTTTTCTACGATGAGGAATCGAGAAAAACTTTTAATAAAATGATTGAATTCAGACAAACCGGTAAAAAAAGCGACTATATTACGCATGGCCGAGAAACTCAATATTTCATAAACGATTTTTTCACTTACGGAAAAAATGAAGTGTTTATAGACTGCGGAGCTTTTGATGGAGACAATGTGGAAAGCTTTCTTAAATTGCCGGATATGGAATACGAGCAAATTATAGCTTTTGAACCTAGTTCTGAAAATTTTAAGCTTATGGAGAAAAAATTAAGTAATCATAAGATTACACTGATAAATGCCGGAGTGTATAGTAAAGATTGTGAACTTTATTTATTAGAATTTCAGGATGGAAGTGTGGTTTCGGAAGTTTCCACTGGAGCTAAAGAAGAAACTAAGGTTGAAGTTAGGGCTATTGATAATTTGAAAAATTTAAAAAAAGTTACATTTATAAAAATGGATATTGAAGGAGCTGAAATGGAAGCCCTAAAAGGAGCTGAAAATACCATATTGAGAGATAAGCCTCGTTTAGCTATTAGCATTTACCATTCCGATGAAGATATGCTCAGAATAGCGGAATGGATTCATGCCACAGTGCCGGAATACAAACTTTATTGCAGACACCATTCGTTATATCCGTTTGTTTTCGAAACTATACTTTACTCCCAAGTGTGATTTATAATAGAAAATAAACCGAAACTGAAACAATAAGCTCATCATTTTCGCTAAGTTGCGCTAAAGTTGACTTAACCCGCTCTTCTATATATTTTCCGCCATTGTAAGTGGCCATGCAAACAGAAATCATTTGTGTAAAGATATAAATTTTTTATCGCTCATTTTATCGCTCATTTATCGCAGATTATTTTTGTTGCTATATTGCCATTTGTTGCGGATTTTATCGGGCTTTTTCATCGCTCATTATTTGTCGCTCATTTTATCGCTCACGATTCTTTGCTTTTATGTATTTTCGTTTATTGTTTTCGCATACAATATGCCCACCATAGCGATTTGAAAAGGCAGAAACAGTTTCGAAAAGCGTGGCAATTTTCTAAATTCCTACTTTAGGAACTACCGCTTCAAATATCGTTAATTTCAATTCGCAGTCATCTATAAGCCGATATTCCGGCAAACGCCCTGATATTTTTTGGCTTTTTGAAAGTATAATTGGAACCCCTTCGCCTCGCTTGTCCATTAAAAAACCTCTGTACCCTGCGATTTCTTCAATATTTACTGAACATCGAGCAAGTAAGCTTGTAATTAATTCGTTTCTCGCCGCCTGCCGAAAAGCCAAGCTATCTACGGTCATTGTATTTGGAATTGCCCCCGGAGAATAAATTTCCATGCGATCCGAGAACATGTGAATTCTTATTTTTGATTCGTAAATAGAGTAATCCCTATGAGCTACGGCATTTACAATAGCTTCAAAAACTGCTTGCCATGAATACTGTGGAACGTCAACTCTTCCTGGGTTTTTAAATGCTCTTATTTTAGTATTGCTTTTTACAAACTTGTAAGCTGCGGCAATTTGTTCGTCAAGTGGACCAAAAATATCTTTTGCATCATACTGATATGCGGAGTCTTGCTCTGTGCTGTTGTAGGCCACGCATTGAATATAGGCATTTGGAAAAAATTCTTGTGGAGTATTTGATGCTAGGAGAATACCACTTACACTTGGCACTATATTATTTTCTTCATCTTTTGTAAGTAGTTTTAATTTTAGTAAAAATTCTTTGTCTTCTTTGGGTGAGAGCGGTGTTTTAAATTTTTCCCAAAGAGATTTATTTAAATTCTCTTGTGATGCGAAAGCAACTGCCTGTTCGTCATAACGAATTAACCTAGTCTGGCTCATTCCGAGGATAAAGCTGCCTGTAACAGTATTAGCCATAGCTGCCAGCTCGTCTGCCATGGAATTTCTGTGCGGTTCGGTTACTTGTTTTTCTTTGTAGCGTAAGTCTTTTAGCTCCAAATAGGTATCTTCACCTAGTTTAATGGCTTTTAGGATATTCTCTTCAGTGTCGAGCATAAAGGAAAATTAGAAAATTAATAATTCCGATAAACAAGTGTACAGAGCATAAGCGATTGCCGTGCTAATGCCTATTTCGGCAATAGAAAGACATTGCGAATTGCTTTTACAGTGCGCATTTTTCTATTTTGCACCTTATGCAATCTCCGAGATTATCAATAATTGTTGCTGTTTATAATATAGAAAAATGGCTGCCAAAATGTGTTGACTCACTTTTGGAGCAAACATACAAAGACTTTCAGCTTATTCTGGTGGATGATGGCTCTAGTGATGGTTCTGCGAAAATTTGTGACTATTATGCAAAACAAGACGGAAGAATAGAGGTTATTCGCCAAAAGAATGGGGGACTTTCAAAAGCTAGGAATTCAGGAATTGAATTTGCCAATGGTGAATTTTTATGTTTTGTTGATGGGGATGACTTTTGCGAAAAAGACATGTTGCAAATTGCAATGGAGAATTTCAGCGAAGATGTAGATATAGTTGCTTTTGGTTTTTATATAAATTCAAAAAGAATAGCAGCAAAGAGAAACTGGCGGTCTGAAAACTTTAATGAAGCTTTGAATTTATATATAGCAGGAGAACTGAATGTTTCCGCTTGGGGGAAAATTTACAGAAAGTGCGTTTTTAAGAATATAAGATTTTTGGAAGGAAAATTATTTGAAGATATGTGGATTTTTCCAAAAATTGCAGAAAATAGAATTCTAGTGTTGAATAAAGCGCTATATCACTACGTTCAAAGAAAAGATTCGATTACTTCTACTAAATTTCGCCCTCAGTATATGGACTTTCTGGAAAGTTTGAGCACTTGGCAAAACGGAGAAAAACTAATTCATGCCGTGAAATTGCGTGTTGCTTGGAATTTGCTATTATTTATGGAAAATGAATATGATAAGGATGAAAATCGGCCATATACCGAGTTGTTGATTAATATTTTGAGGAAGGAAAGGAAGTCATTTTTCGTTCCCATAAAAGGGTTTGTAAATTTTATATTAGCCAATCTGCTTTCACTTGGTTTTTCCTATTCGTTCATATTATCGCTTAGAGTGTTTCTCAAACGATTCAAATAATATTTCTATTCTTCTATCCATTCTTTACGTTCCTTTTTGGAAATGCCCCATTCCGCATAACATACTTTTTCTATATCGCAATATTTACAAAAAGGTATTGGTTTACACAAAAAGTCAAGTATTTCGTCTATGCTTTTTGCTTTATATATATCTATATAATCATTTTCTGTAACTTTGAAATTTTCATCAAAATAATTGTTTAAATATTTTACATAGGCAATAACAGGACATGTATATAATTTACCTTCGCACAAATGAATGCATTCATTCGACATGTCGCATAGCCTAAATTTTTTTTCAATATCTTTACTGCCATTTTTATTTAATTTCATGTTAACCCATAGAAGTTCAGTATTGTTATCTGGATAAACAAACTTTACATTATGTTGTTTGGCAAGATTATTGATTAGAGTTCGGTTTATTTTTATAGGATATTTGGTTATATTTATCTTAACATTTTTTGCGCTGCATGTTTCCCAGAATTCTAGTGTCTGTTTTGGCAAAAGAATTCCGTTAGTCCAAATTTCAAGATTCGCCTTAGGAAAATACTTTCTCCCAATATTTAAAAAATCAGTAATATTATTATGCAGCAAAGGTTCCCCTCCCATAAATCGAATTCTTTTCAATATACCGCCGGATAATTCGGAAATTCTCTGGCAATCATGTTGGAAAGATGTAACATTGAGATAATTTTCTTTTACTAGCGGAGAAAAATGAGAACAATTCTTGCAATTTAGATTGCAATGATCCGCCAAATGCACTTCAAAGCATAATAAATTCTTGCGTTTAATTCTTTTGTTTGCTCTATACATTTTTCGAAATTGTAAAACCCATTTCGGAATGATTTTTTTCAGAAATTCTTTTGTGCGCTGTCTCATCTATCCAAAACTCCCAAATATTTTGTGCAATTAGCGTTAATATAATAAATACTGATTAACTCATTGAGCCTATACAGGAAGCTCGACTTATCTTGACAGTTCATTAAACAATTTCTCCCATTCTTTAACTATGATTTTTACAGAAAATTTTTCCACAGATTTTACTCCATTTTCTCCCATATTTCTGCGTATTTGTTCATCGTCCATAAGACGCATTGCATTTTTTGCAAAAGCCTCAATATCGTTCTTCGGAGAAATAATTCCATTCTCGCCATTTTTTATTATATCGCTTAACGACAAGAACGAATCCATCACAATTGGAACGCAGGCTCTTTGCAGGCTTTCTACCAAGGTCATTGGAAAACCTTCAAAAGCGCTTGTCATAAAAAATATGCTTGCGTTTTCAAAATAAGGTTCGGAATATTGCTTTCCTTCAAAATAAATCCTCTCCGGAGCTTTTTCTTTCATATCTGCCAAATCTTCGCCTTCGCCGACAATTTTCAAATTCCAGTCATCATATTTTTTTGTGCTTAAAATTACTTTCCATGCTTCAATTACGGACGATATTTTTTTTTGATACTCTGAAATTCTGCCAACGAATAAAATAATTTTTTGCTTTTGTTCAAAATTTATTTCTTTAAACTTTAAATTAAGCGGATTTGCAATTACTCCTAATTTATTAAGATTTTTTTTTGGTTGCAATTCTTTGCAATGCTCCAGATATTTTTCGCTTAAAAGCACAACATAATCTGAATTGTCGCATGCATAATTAAAATTTTTCAAATCTCTGTATTTTTTAAAAAAATTTACAAGAAAAATAGGAAAATATTTAGCCCTCTTGCCTAAATAATCCATTGACATTAAAATAGGAAAATGCAAGCAGGATATTATTTTTGCATTTGAATTTTCTGCGGCCCTTTTAGCCAGATTTACCCACGGAATATTTTGGCATTCCTGATTTATAATTACATTTACATTCTCTTTTTGTATAGTATTTTTTAATATATTTATGTTTTGCAACGTGTCTATTTTTCTCCAATCACCAAAAATTTTAAAACACTTGGCTTTTTGGCTAATCGAATTATCGGCAAAATCCAAACTACACAAACTTATATTATATCCAAAATCAATGAATTCATTCGCCAAAATTCTCGTAACAATATCCACACCGCTACATGAAGATACGCTACGCAGCAAAAAGAGAATATTCATGCAGTTAATATAGCAAATATTTTTGTATTTTATTACGGTGAACATTTTTAAGAAACTTTACAAAGCTATTGCTCCTAAAGCATTAAAAAATATGATTGCCGGCTTCAGGCAGAGGATCGCCGATTTCAGGCATAGAAATAGAGAAGCCTGCTGGGGAAGCGAAAACCCAGATAAAGTTTTTTTGCTTCTGCAAATAATAGGAAAGCACATTGGCCTAGCTGCGGCCATGCTTATTGCGATAAGAAATATAATGTATGCAGAAAAAATGGGGTACATACCAATTATCGACCTAATGAATGTAGAAAGTCAATATCATGACAAAATCGCCTTTGGCAAAGATAATGCATGGGAATATTATTTCGATCAGCCTTGTATTTACGGCCTACAAGATATATCCAAAAGCAAAAACATCATCATTTTCAAAAATGAAAATAAACATAAAATTGATTTTTTTAAATGGGAAAATATTGCATTTGAACTTATGCATTTTGACAAAGATTTGGAAGGACGAATTTTGGAATACAAAAAATACTTTAAGCAATATATAAAATTCAGTAAAAAAATGCAAGAAAAAATGCATAAAGATTATGAAACAATTTTAGAAGGGAAGGAAAAAGTTCTCGGCGTAGTAGGGAGAGGCGCAGAATTCATTTTAAGAAAGCCTCAAAACCATAGAGTTGTGCCGGAACCATCGGTTCTGTTGGAAAAAACAAAAGAAGTTTTTAAACAACAGAAATTTAATTACATATACTTAGCTACCGAAGACTGCGATGTCTATCAACTATTCAAAGAACATTTTAAAGAGAAACTATTGGATAATGGGCAAAGGAGAGTTTCTTTTGCAGATGTTGAAAAACATGATTTTCTTGCCGATGTAAATTTTAACTATGCCGAAAGACCTAAATACAACTTAGGGTTCGATTATTTAAGTTCAATTTATCTTTTGAGCAAATGCAATGGTATTTTGGGAAGTGTGGTGAGCGCCACAATAGTCGCATATATAATGAGCGATGGCTATGAATATCAATATTTCTTTGATTTAGGAGTTTATTCGTAAGGAAAAAATATGTCTATTATCAATTTATTAAAGCGGAAGCTTTCAGTATCTCAAAAATTGAAGATCAAATCATTTTTTGCATATTTCTTAAAAAATGATTTAAATAAATTGGCTTCCATATTTGGCAGTGATAAATATGGCTGGCATTTTTACACCGAACATTATATGACTCATTTTGAAAAATTCAAGAATAAACCGGTAAAAATACTGGAGATTGGCGTTGGAGGTTATGAGAATCCGAAGGAAGGGGGTAATTCTCTAAGAATGTGGAAAGCCTTTTTCGCAAAAGGGACAGTTTTTGCAATTGATATTTACGATAAATCCATTCATAATGAAAACCGAATTAAAATATTTCAAGGTAGCCAAGCGGACAGAGAGTTTTTAGAAAAGGTAACATTGGAAACCGGTGAACTAGATATTATCATAGACGATGGAAGCCATTTGAACGAACATATTATAGAAACATTTAAAATTTTATTTCCAAAACTAAAAGATGGCGGCATTTATGTCATAGAAGACATTCAAACATCTTATTGGGATAATATGGGTGGAGATAGCAAGGATTTAAAGAATCAAAAAACGGCTATGAATTTTTTAAAGAGTTTAACAGATTGCTTGAATTATTCTGAATTTTTGATACCGAATTATGAACCGTCATATTATGATAAAAAAATAATTTCAATACACTTTTATCATAATCTTGTATTCATCTATAAAGGAAATAACGATGAAAAAAACATATTTATAGAAAACGGCAAACTTCATTTATGATGTAATTTTTTTCTGATTAAATTGAAAATCATAGATCTTTCGTTTTTGTCTAGTCCAAAAAAAACGGAACCGAATAAGAACAGCAGCACGAAACTTCCGCTTGTTGCAAATAATGCAATCCAATCTTCCGTATGAAAACTTATATAAACCGATATCGGAAGCGAGACTAGAATTACCATCAACAAATTAATAATAACATTATTAATAAACTTGTTTATTGAAAATTTTATTAAAGTTTTCGAAGATATAATAACCACAATAATGCGAATAATATTAATGATAAAATAAACTATCGGAACTACTATGGGAGAAAAATCAAATTTGAAGAAAATATATATAAAAATTAAATTTTGCAAAGTTAGAAGACTATCAATAATTAAAAATTTTTTAATTATTCCGGTTGCTGTTATGCCTAAAGAAAATGAAAAAAATAGAGTGCAAAAACACCAGTCTATAACTCTAATTTGACAAAAAATAACAGCATATTGCGGAATCTCTTTTAGCCATAGATTAAGAATAAATTCCATATTTAAAGCAAGCGGAACTGCAAGCGCAAAAGAAATCAGAAACGAGAATTTTGCAGAACGAAACAGCAAACTATGCAAATAGTCCGTATCTCCTCTGGCATAACTTTTAGTTATTTGCGGACTTATTGCCGCAAAAAAGTTATTCGCAAACTGATGCATCGCATTGCTAACCAATGTCATAATTCCATAGGTCGCATTCGCTATAACTCCATGAAATACATTCAAGAGCATATTAACACCCTGCAATGCCGCAATTGTCGAAATTCCGCCCAACGTTGTCCATCCTCCAAACCCCATTCTCTCCAAAAACATTTTTCTGTTCCAAAACCACCTGAAATGTGTTTCCTTAAAATTTCTGTAGCAATAATTCCTGTAAAAACAGAACATCACAAAGTAAACCGCAAACAGCAAAATAGAATAGAATTTTAGCTTATCAATCGGTGCAAACCCTAACGCAAGCGCAATTGATAGCTTAAACACGGCATCGGCAATTCCGGCATAAGCATAAATTTTCATCTTCTCATGCGCATTAATGGCAACCGAGTAAGGCATTTGCAATATGCCAATGCAAGCAGTGAAAATTGTCAACTGATAAACAAAATTAGCAGCTTCCATTCTACTTTCCGGAATAACAAGCTGCGTATTCAAAAACCAGAGCCCAACAGTTTCGCCAAGAATCAAAATTATAAGCGCAGTGAAAACATGAATAATCATGCTCAAACTGAAAGTTTTCTTCAAAGCCTCAAAATCGCCCTTTCCCAAATCAAATGTAAAAAATCTGTTAGTTGCGTTATGCATAGCTCCCTGAATGAAACTGAACAGAACAATAACACCGCCAACAACATTGTAAATGCCAAAATCACTAACGCCGAGTTGAGCTAAAACTTCTCGACTTGTGTAAAGCCCAACTCCAAGGGTTAAAATGCTTTGAAAACAGAGAAACAGCGTATTTTTCGCTATGCGCCTGTTATTTTCTGAAGGAGAGTTTTCCATTTAATTAACTGCGAAGAAACTTTCTTTTTACGAAAGAAAATACGGAATTTACGAGAATTTCTCTTGTTCTTTTAGGCTGTTGCCCAATAAGTTTATTTTTCATCATATCACTTATAATGGAATCTATAAATGGCGTTCTTGTGCTGTATTTCCAGAATAAGTGAAAGTACAATGGATTTAATTCCCGTTTCCAAGGCTTGCTTGTTGTGTAATGTATTATTTTCGGATTTTCTTTTGCCTTGCAATATTCTTCAATCATTTTTTCAGGGGCGTGAGATATATCCCAGTCTGTGTTTAAAAAATTAAACTCTTGCGGAAGAATAAAAATAGAATTTTCTGCTATGGAATTAAAAATATCCTGATCATTGAATTTATATCCGGAATTTTGAGCCAAATTCAGCAAATAATCAGAAGTGTATTTATTGCGGAATTCTTTTATATTCATTATTATAAATCCGGCATTTATATAATTTTCCGGTTTATCCATTTTTTCTATCACACTGGATTTGAAATTCCCTTTGTATTTAGGAGTATTATAGATGCTTATCAGCGGAACATCCGGAGCTCCTGCTATTAAATTATTTCCAATATCTATTTTATATACACAAGAAATATCCGAATTGCAAATCATATCGCAATCCATGTAAATAATTTTATCATATTCTTTAAAAAACCAAGGAACAATTAAACGAAAATATGTTTCTACAGTCCATGAGCCTATATCCGCTACTTTCAAAGAGAAATTTTCAAGTTCCTTTGACACATTAGCAAATTCAATTGAAAAATACGGATATGCACAAACCTGCTGCTTTAATTTTCCCAAAGTTTCCTTACTCAAGTTTTTATACAAAACAATAAATACATATTTTTGTTCCTTGTCTGCATTTTCCATAACAGATTGCATGGCAGTCGCCATATAAGGAGCATAATTTTCATCAGAAGCAAAAATTATAGGAATTAACATATATTTCTCTCTGCTCTAAAACTTGTACATACTCCTAAAAGCCATGCGGCAAAACATGCAGTTGGCAAATACATTGGCGTTGCATCTACCAAACCTAAAATACACATAATCATAAAGCCAGACAAAAAAGCATAAAACCTTGAATCAATCCTGTTTTTTAAAAAATATAGAAAAGATTGCAACATACATAAAAAAACAAAAAATCCCAAAGTCAAAAATCCTATAATCCCATGCTCGGACAGTATAATAAGATAGATATTGTGCGCATGAGTATTTATGCTAGGCCTTTCGTAAATTCCAATTGTTCTTAAAAATGCTCCGCATTTTTCCGGAAAATTGCCAGGCCCTATCCCAAAAAATTTGTTATGCTCAAACGCATCTATAGCCGAAATCCATAGAAGAACGCGCCCCATATTGCTTATGTCTAATTTCCCTGCAAAGATAGTAGAAAGCGTCTTTTTAACAAATAAGTCATCCGGAAGCAGATTCCATATTATAGCACTCGTAAGCAACAGTACAGATAAAATAACAATTGAATATACTGCAAATTTAATGATATTAATATTTTTATTTCTTACAAATATCACAGACAAGCCACATAGTCCGAGTCCCATAAAAATTCCAATCAGGCCCATACGGGTGCCGCTTAATATAATAGCTAAAAAAACCAAAAAAGTTCCGGCTAAAATTACTCCTATCGAATATATTCTGGATAAGTAAGCATTTATTGCCCAAATTGCCCAAACTATCACAAGAACGACTGCGTAAGCAGTCGCAACAGTCATCGCAAGACCAACTCTAAGATTACTTGTAAATATTTTTTCAAGAAAACCTGCTAAAATCAAATACGAGCCGTAAGCCGTTAAAAACTCTACTATTGTTTTCGTATCCCATTTCAAAAGCATCACCCAGGCAAACACAAATAAAGCTGCCAAATATCCTAAATAATAATAGTAATAAAAAGTATGTATTTTATGCGGAAGAATTAATAAAACAATAGAAATATATGCTATTGGCAAAAACGTAATAGGTAAAAATGATTTATTTTGCTTTGCTCTCAAAAAAGCATAAGAAAATTGCAGCATGGCTGTAAATAAAATCACTAAAATAACATTTGAGGCATGAGCTGTCATTTGACTGGATGCAATCAACATTAAAAAGATTGCGGCATATTGTTTGTTTAACACAAACGAGCAAAAAACGGATAAGCACAATATCGCAATAATTATAATCGCTATCATTTGGGCTGGCAGGAATTTATCAATTTCTTCAAATTATCTCTGGTTTTCTCTTCGCACGGTATGTCATTGTTAAGCACTCCATATAGAATCATTATAGAGTAAATAATACCGACAGAAAGCAAAAAAGCTGCTATCGCCCAAATTGCTCTCTTAGGCCCACTTTTATAATCCGGCAAATAAGCATCTTGAACTATTTGTATAACGGGTAAATTCTTAGCGGCATTAGCTTCTTCCATAACTATATTGCCTTCCACCATCTCAAGTGTTATAAAGAGTCTTTTCAAGTTACCTTCCAATCTTTCCTGTTCAATCAGCTTTTCAATAGCCCAATCTGAATTTACATAAACGGATTTTTTGTTCGGCAAATAATCATCAGAAAATTCACCTCGCAATTTTTGAAATTCCCTTTCCAGAATTGCTCTTCTTTTGCTGAGTTCTGCTGCAGAAGAATTATCCGCACCGGCCTTTACCTCGCTGATCTTTAAATTTTTTATTTGGTCTTCGTAACCGGCAAGTGTAGCCAACGTAAGCTGGAATTGAGATGCTAAATTCAGCAAATTGTTATCTCTGTAAAAATTTATCAAAGCCTGGCTTGAAGAATCTACTGATGCCAAAATATTTTGCCTAAATGAATTTAAATGTTCTATTGTTTGCAATGCTCGTTCTCTTCGAAGCCTTACATATATGGAATTAGCCTCATCAACAATAAAACGAACCAAATCCCGTGCAAGCACTTTATTTTTTGCTTCATAAGAGCAAGTGATCATACCTGTTAGCTCATTGACTTTCACGTTTATATCTTTCTCGGCTGCTTTTAGCAATGCTTCTTTGTATTTAAGGTTTTTATAAATTGTATCTAATCTGAATTTTTCTATGGTAGCTAATAATACATCTCTTCCGCCTAGTATTTCCAAATAAAGGTCCTCATCTTCTTGCGGACCGCTCATGCCGGTTCCCAGACTTCCAAGTAAATTAGCCGGCGCAACATTTTTAACCAAAGAACTTATGCCTGATTTACTTGCCGTGTTATCCAAGCGAATTATAATCTCACTGTTATAATACGGCTGTACAATTGATGCCAATATAAATCCTAAAATTCCGGCAATAACAGGAATGCATATTGAATACTTCTTTCTGTTCAGTAAGAAAATTAAAATTTCCATCAATGACATAATTTTTCAATTCCATTTAAAAACAACAGGGGTAGTGCTTAAAGCCGGAATTCCATGCAAAAATGCTTTGAACGCCTGTTCTGTCGCAGAGCGAGCTTGCATAATCAATTCACGGTTTGCTCGGACATTAAGCTCTATTTCCGCTTTTTGCTTCGCCTCCAGCGCAAAATGATCAGTTGCTCTATACTTGTTGAAAAGTCCGTTTTTCTGGTCGTAAACTTCGGCGGTTTCCGGATGCAGTTCATGAGATAATATTTTTACAGGCGGAAATTTCAAAAAAAGCGTATCTGTTTGCACCGTGTCTATTTCAATTTTTCTACAATCAATGCCAAGCTTTATTGTTCCATCGATAACAGCAAGTAATTTTTTTTCTGTTCCCGGAATATAGATGCCAAACATTTCCTTGCTGCTCGCATCTTTTATTACAGATGTGTATCTATAATGCAGGGAAATAAATTCTGCCGCCGGAAGAATTTCCAGTACCTGAGCATGAATACTCACATCCTGTTTGGAAGTTACGGCAGCAGAGCCTCCGGATGGCTTGCCTATCAAGAAACCTATAACAGCAACTGCAGCCATAAGTAACAACACTAAAATCAAAGTCATTCTAAACATATTATTTTACCAGGGAAATAATTGTGATTATTGTTGCAAATACGCCTATAACAGAAGTTGAAAACATAACGACATCTTTTACTTGTTCATAGCGTTTACGGGGAATGTCAATAAAATCGCCCGGCAGAATTTCTCCGGTAGCCAAATCAACGGAAACTTCTTTTCCATTTCGCAAAACCGATGCTCTGTGAAAATCTCCGGTTATTATGGTTACTCCGCTTGCGGCTATGTAATCTGCCATGCGCATAGAAGAATTGTAAGGAACTTTCCCAACAAGCGCAACTGCTCCACCAACATACACATAAGGAGCCTGTATATGAAACCCGATTTCATTCAATGGCTCAGGCACAAAGCTGCCTATTTGCTCAATATCTATCCATCTTGTAAAGCCATCTTGCGGATACAACACGCTTATGCTGTTATTACTGCTTCCAACTTCTATGCCAAGTTCTTTTAAATATTCTTTCAAAGTGCGTCCCGGAATATGTGAAATGGTAATTATTTTCCCTGCATAATTTATATCTATGGTTTGCTGCCATTCTGCATGCGGCACTTCTATAATATCGCCAGGGTGCAAAAGGATGTTTTCAGTTGTGGCAATCGTATCACCTTTTCGATATATGTAAACACTGTCTTTGTTTGCGGTCTGTTTGAAATTCCCTGCTAAAAGAATTGCGCCTTTTACCCTCATTTGCCCGGTTGCCATAACTTGCCCGGGATTCCATACAGCTCCTCGAACATTAACAACAAAACGACGAAGCTGAACCAAATGCACGCCTGTAAACTTTGGATCATAGCGAGTTCTTGCTTTGTCTAAAATTTTTCTCTTTGCCTCGGAAAGCGTTAAACCACTAACATACACCAAACCGCAACCTTGAATGGCAAGCGTTCCTTCCGGAGAAACCTGCAAACCCTCTTGACCGCTCGGCAAAAGAATTTCAAAAAAATCGCCTGGGCCAACTATGTAACTTGAATCAACAGGACCTTCCAAATTAACAGGTGTATGTGACGCTCCGTCGCGTGGCCGAACAACCGGTTCTTCATAAAAAATAGGAATCGGAAGCCCGGAAGCCATGCCAGCTCTTGTAGCAGAAACAAAATCCGCTGCGTTCACAGAAGAAAATATCACCAAAAAAAATGTTGCAAAAAACTTTTTCATTTCACTAATTCGTAATATACAAATTTATGATGCGGCAAAACTTCCGGGTGGAATATAAAAATTAGGTCTGCCAAAACAAAATCCGGATACGCCACAGCAGATTCATAAAAATCCCTGCTGCCGTTTTTGCCAGTGCGTTTAGAGCTTTGGTAAATTTTGCCACTTTTCCATAAAGGGAGCATGGCTATTCTTGGTTCGTTCCGCATAATTTCCGCTTTGCTGGTCCAAAGGCTCGGATGCAGCCAGAATTCGGCATTCATTCCGTTTTGCAAAGCAGTTTCCATGTTAAATGTCAAAATTCCGGTTTGCCGATTATTTTCCCAAATATATTCTGCGCCGGCATCTTGCAAAAACTTTGCAAAATAACTGTTGCCGCCACCGGCTAACCATTCAGAGCCTTGAGGATAGCCGGTGAGAACTGTGGGTTTTGCAATGGTTTGCGAAGCAGTTTCTGCAAGTGACTTATACTTATGGGCAGTTTCTTTGAATATGGAGTCTGCTTCTCGTTCTTTTCCGAACAAAATTCCAAAAACATTAATCCATTCAAGGCGAGCCAGCGGATGGCTCTCCATCCATTCGGCAGTTAGAACGGCCGGAACTCCGGCGGTTTTTAAGCGTGGATAATCATCGTAAATCGAAGAACCTGTGCCAAAAGCAAGAACTATATCCGGGCGCAAGACCAAAATGGTTTCCAAATCAAGAGAATTTCCGCTTCCGACTTCTTTCACAGGCAGTTCCTGCACACGCTCGCTGTAAATCAAACTCTTATTTTCAACCGCAGCTATTTGCTCCAGTAAATCCAGTCTTTCCATAAAAGCTATGGCCGTGGTGGAAAGAACCACAGCTTTTTTGACTGGAATTTTTATTTGCGGAAAGCTCTTCAGGCTATCCGGTAATTCTGCGCTAAAAGAAGAATCCAAAAGCACCCAGCAATGCTTTTCCGTATCCCCATTCCAAGCTTCTCTTATGTTCAAAACCCTGTATCCGTCAAAGAAATCCACGCTAAAATGCTGCGCTCGCTCATTAGCTGTGCCGGGCGCAGGTTCTTTTGCGCAGGATGCAAGAAAAAACAAAATGCATACATACAATATAACCATAGCTTAGGAATATAAAAAAGCATAGCCAGTATTTTCTATATTACCCCCCTGTAAAGTTTTTCCCCTTTACTAGGAGTAGTTACATGGAATACATTAATACTTTCATAGACGGCATAGGCCTCTTTAAAATAGTAGAGCCAGGCGGATGGCAATGTCCGGTTATGTTGATAATATCCCTAACGCTTATGTATTTGGCAATAGCCAAAAAATGCGAGCCATTCCTGTTGGTTCCGCTTAGCTTTGGAATGATGATAGCCAATATACCGCTAGCTGGCCTAGACGCTTACGCTGCGCCCGGCACCGTACCGGGATCTGATGTAGGTGGCTTGCTCTATTATTTGTATCAAGGAATGAAACTCAGCATTTGGCCGCCTCTAATATTCTTGTGTCTCGGTGCCATGACCGATTTTGGTCCCTTAATAGCCAGACCAGGAAGTGTATTTATAGGAATAGGCGGTCAGGTTGGAATTTTTGTTGCATTTGGGCTTGCCGTGCTATTCGGCTTTACCGAAGGGCAAGCTGCCTCCATAGGCATTATCGGAAGTTCCGATGGCCCCACCACAATTTATACTGTAGTCCGGCTTGCGCCTGAATTAATGGCTCCTGTAGCCATAGCTGCTTACTCTTATATGGCGCTGGTTCCAATAATACAGCCTCCGATTATGAGACTCTTAACCACAAGTAAAGAACGTGTTATTATGATGCCTCCGGCCAAAGAAGTAACAAAAAAGCAAAAAATTCTTTTCCCGATTTTTATGACTCTTGGAACCTTGCTGCTAGTGCCGGCTGCCGGACCTTTAATTGCTATGCTTATGCTTGGCAATCTCATAAAGGAATGTGGCGTGGTAGATCGCTTTTTGCCAACTTTGCAACAGCCTCTTTTAAATATGTTCACAATGCTAATAGGCATTTCAGTGGGCGCTACCGCTATTGGCGAAAGATTTTTGCAACCGACAACACTTCTGATAATCTGCCTTGGTCTTGTGGCTTTCGCATTCGGAACTGCAGGTGGCGTTTTAATGGCTAAATTGCTGAACGTAATATCGGGCGGCAAAGTCAATCCGCTTATCGGCAATTCAGGTGTATCTGCAATGCCAATGGCTGCTCGTGTTTCTCAAAAGCTCGGGCAGCAGTACAACCCACACAACCATCTTCTAATGCACGCTATGGGCCCAATTGTTGCCAGCACCCTAGGCTCTGCGCTTGTGGCTGGTGTGTTCATAACAATATTCAGGTAAATGCGCATAGATGATCTTTTCCATAGATCAATGCGGATTTAGAAATTTGCAAGAATGTTCCCTGGAATTCTCCCAGGGAATAACAGTTATAAGTGGGCAAAACGGCAGTGGAAAAAGCAATTTGCTCGAATCTATACATATTATATGCCAAGGATTTTCCTTTAGAACAAGAAATTTGCAGGAAGCCATTAAATGGAACACAGACAATTTTGTTATAAGAGCTAAAACTGCAGAAAACGAAGCGGCAATTCAAGTTGATAATGCAAAAACACGTGTTAAGCTGAACGGAAAGGAGTTTCGCAGAGCAAGCACATTATTTGGAACTGCTCCGCTGGTTTTCATTTCTCCTGAAGACATATCGCTAGCAAAAGATGCCGCCGAAAACAGGCGAAATTTTATAGACGAGCTTTTATGTTTTTGTAAAAAAAGCAACTTGGAACTCCTGCGCACGTATCGCAGAATTTTGGCTCAAAGAAATCGCTGGCTAAAAGACAATTCATCCGGCGAAGCGGCGGGAGGCGATTATCTGTTTGAAACTCTCACCGAGCAGCTTGCATCGCTTGCGGTCTTGGTTTGGAATGAGCGCAGAGAGCTTTGCGAAGTTTTGGAGCCGTGCATAAAAAATTATTATCAAATGCTTTCGTCAAATTCCGAGCCTATGAGTTTTTCATACACAAAAGCACTCGGCAAAGAAGAATATTTAAAAGTTCTTTATGAAAAAAAAGCATCGGACACCGCAGCCGGAATAACAACCCGTGGCCCTCACCGAGACGATGTTGAACTTTTTGTGCAGGGTCACTTGGCACGAGATTTTGCGTCGCAAGGGCAATGCCGTTCCATAGCGTTAGCCATGAAGTTTACCGCTGCCGAGATTATAGAAAAACATTCGGCAAAGCCTATTTTGCTTTTAGACGATATTTTTGCTGAACTCGACAGCAACCGCCGAGAAGCGGTAGCGCAAATTGTGCGGCAAAAAGGCTGCCAAACATTTGCCGCCACTCCGAACATAAAAGATTTGCCTTTCGAAGGAGATATGGTGCTTCACTTCCATTCAACAGAAAATGCTCCGAGTTCGTCTTCTTTAATTTCCACACGCACACTCCCTCCTTTAAGCTTGTGAGTTCCCAATTCCATGCGGGTGAAATCTTCTCCTGTAAAAATTGCAAAGTTAAACTCCCCAATCCATTCACAATCATAAACTCTGGATGATGAATCTTTTTTTATTTCTCCGGGAACTAAAACTTTAACTTTTCCATCTTTTGAGACAACAGAGAAATTATAAATGCTGTTCTGAGTTCTGTTTCGCACTTGAATGCGAGTATCAGTATCTATTAGCCAATGCGTACAAGAAGAAAGGGCAAGCATAAACACAAATAACACTTTCATTGCACAACCTCCATTGCAGGTTTTTTCACAGGAGTTTCAATTATTTCGCTTGGAGCGGCTTTTGGAGCAGCAAGCTCAAAGAAAGAAATTCCCGAAGTTCCTATGCTCAAACGAAATTCTACTATCCAAATTCCACGGCTTTTAAAAAAGTTTTCATAGTCATTTGCATGATTATATGCCACTCGCAAAAACGGAGTTGTTAAGCCGCCGCCGAAATAAACATCATTGTTTTCTTTTTTAGTAACCGTAGCCTCCAGCGCAAGAATCAAGCGGGAAGGGTCCGGATAATATTTGAAAGCGGCCCATGCAAAATCTCCGGAATGTGCCCAAAAAGAACCTTCCAAATAAAATCTCTGCTCAAATATATTTTGCGAAATAAACATTTTAAGAGAATCTTCTGAATAAAAAGCACATTCCAAATCGGGCAGGTAATTTTGCCAAGAGTTCTTGTTGCCTCGAAGCTGCCGTGTTTGCAAATGCAACTGCGTTTTTACAAACTGCAAATCTTTTTTATGAAAATTAGGCATAACGGAAAACCTGTGCCAGGTTCCCAAAAGCCACCATCTAAAGGTGTTTTCGTTTGCATTTAAGTATTGCAAACCGCCGCCGAACAGCAAATGCTTTAAACTGTCTGCAATGGTTAAACCAAAAGTATGAACCTGATTTATCTGCGAAAAGTTTCCTCTATGAGGAAGAAACAAAAAATCCTCGTTATCCCATCCGTGACGCTCGCCAAACCAAACAAGCCCGAATTTTAAGCCTTCAGGGTCTTTTTTGTTAAACTTATCCGTTAACCACATACCTAAGCGCTGCCTGAACGCAAAACCTTTGTGAATGCCCCAGTCTGTTTCCAGAGCACTTTGGCTTGGAAGCGGCAGGTATATTAAACCTGTGGTTATATAGGCATCGTATTCGGGGCGAGCTGCATTTTGAAAATCGGAAAGTTGTGCAAATGCGGTTTGTTCAGCCTGTGCCTCAATTACTTGCGGAGTAGGGTTCCAGGCAAAAGCGTTTGAGATGCAAGCCAAGAAGCTACACAAAACTAACCGCTTTGTTTTTTCGATCATGGTTTTTGCAATATAGAAAATTGTAAGGGCACGATTAATCACACTCTTACAATTTTCTATATTACTTTTCTTGAATCATTCTTCCAATATGCCCGCACAGGTAATTCCTGTTTGGAATTCCTTGAAAACCGCCTTTGAACAAGGGCGATTTCCTCAAATGTTGCTTTTAGACGGGCTGGCAGGCGTTGGAAAAAAATTGCTCGCTATGGATTTAGCTAAAATGCTGTGCGAAAATAGCGCAGAACCCGTAATTTGGCTCACACCAATAGACGGCAAGGCCGAAGACAGGGACACAAAGCTAAAAATAGAATCCAAAGTTGCGGAGTTGTCGCAAAAATTCGCTGAAAACCCGTTTTACACCGGATATATCACGGAATCCGCAATTATATCTGTTGGAATGGTGCAGTATTTGCTCCGGAATTTCACGCTAAAAGCAGCCGGCAATCGTGCGGTTATAATCACAAATGCAGACCTTATGAACGAAGAAGCAGCAAATAAACTTTTAAAGACATTTGAGGAAGTCCCTCCAAATACATATTTCATATTAACTGCAAATTCAAGGTATTCTCTTTTGCCAACCGTGCGCTCACGCTCAACATGTTTTTCCGTTCCCTTTTTAAAAAACGAAGAAATCGCAAGCGCTTTGGAAGCTTACGGATACGCCGTATCAGATGATATTCTTGAATTTGCGGCGGGTTCAGCCGGTAAGGCCATGCTTGCGCTTGATTCCAACTACGCATTTCTCAAGGGAAAAATTATCGAATATGCAGACGCTGCCATGAGCGGTGATGCTTCTTCTGCAATTTTAAGCGTTCAAAGTTTGGAAAAGTCTATAAATACAGCGGTGTTTTTTTTGGAAGGTTTGGCTATATACCTGCTGAAAACGAAAAAACAAGTGGCTCATATACATAACATACATTTTTTATTGCAAGCAATTCTTTCTAAAAGATTCACCGCCGAGCAAGCCATTCAAAATATGGCACTCAGACTAACACAAAAGGAAATATGAGCAGCAGTTTATCACTTGAAATCGCAAAAAAACACAAGGTATCCATTCTTTTGGCAAGGATTTTAGCTATGCGTGGCGTTAAGCAACCCGAAGATGCAGAACGTTGGTTAAATTGGGACATATCTTGCCAGTACGATCCCTTTACTATGAAAAACATAAACAAGGCTATAGACCTCGTTGTTTCTGCCAAAGAGAATAAAAAGAATGTTTGGATTTACGGTGACTACGATTTGGATGGCATTTCCGGTACAGCAATTTTAGCCGGAGCTTTTGAAGATTGGGGCATGAGCGCAAACTGGATGCTTCCCAATCGCTTTAACGGAGGTTATGGCCTTTCCATAACCTCCCTGCAAAAAATGAAAGATGCCGGAGCGCAATTTCTTATTTTGATAGACACAGGCATAACCGCAAGAGAAGAAATAAAAGCCGCAAAGGAATTGGGAATGCAGGTTTTGGTTTTGGATCATCACAAGCCATCTTGCGAAGGTTTGCCGATTGCCGATGCTATTCTGGACCCGTTTTTAGAAGACTGCGAATACCCTAACAAATCGCTGTGCGCCGCTGGCGTGGCTTATAAATTTTTATGTGCTCTTTTTCAAAAAACCAATAAACCTGTGAGCGATTTAGACAAATATTTGCCCTTTGTTGCGCTTGGCACAATGGCAGACATTGTGCCGCTGAATCACGAAAATCTGTGTTTAATAAGAAATGGAATGGCTGAATTTTTAAATTCCGATTGTTTGGCTGTTCAAATTTTATATGAAAAACTGGCATCAGATAAAAACTTTGTGAACAGCAATGATATGCACTATCGCATGGCTCCGCTTTTGAATGCGCCGGGCAGAATGGAAAGCCCGGATATTGCGCTCAAATTTCTTTTGTGCAAAGACAGGGAAGAAATAGAGAGCTTGTATAACAAGCTCCAAGAATGCAACTCTGAACGCAGGATTGTGGAAACTGACATTCACAAGCAGGCGATTAAAAGGCTCGCAGAAATTTACGGGGAAAGTTTGCCAAAAGTTCTGATAATAGACGCTTTGGAGTGGAACATAGGCGTTATAGGGATAGTTGCGGCTCGCATAGCTCAAGAATACAAACGCCCTACAGCTATACTTTCCGTTCAAAGCGATGGAATTGCTACAGCAAGCGCACGTTCTGCCGGAACATTTAATTGGCACGCCGCACTTTCCCCCTGCCACGATGTTTTTTCGCGCTGGGGAGGGCACGTTAAAGCCGCAGGTTTCAATATGCCCGCGGAGAAAATGAACGAACTTAGAACTCGCATAGAAGAACAAGCCGATATTCAGAATTTTGAACCGGTTATGGAAGATTCCGTTCATTACGATTTGGAAGTTTCCCTTTCGGAAATCAACATAAACTTTTTGAACGAGTTGAAAAAACTTGAACCATTCGGAAACGAAAATCCTTACCCCGTGTTTATGGCCAGAAACGTTTCTGTTAGAGGCTTAAAAGCTTTAGCCGGAGGGCATTTGCGCTTTTATGCGGCTCAGGGCCGTAACTCGCTGGTAGCAATAGCCTTTAACAAAATGCATTTATCTGATTCTCTTCAGAAAAGAGTTGTGAATCTGGTTTTTGAAACACGCAGAAATGTGTATCAGGGAATGGAAAGCGTTCAATTGGTTGTAGCCGGCGTAGTGTAAGTTTTCTATATTATTTTTTCAGTCTTAGACCCTCTGCAATGATCGTTTGCGGGCAAATCGCCAGAGCGAAAGCAGCAACGGACTTGTGGGCTTTTATGTGCAGAGTGTGTCTAAGGCTCTTGACTTTTTTTGATGTTTTTGGAACGAATGAAAAAACTTGCAATTCTGCTTTTGTTTTGCATACTTCCTCTGTATGCTGAACTTTCTATTTCTGATGGTGACCGGTTTGCTAAATTGCAATTGTTTTTAAAAGATTCTCTCCAAACAAGCTCTGACTACACTCAGAACACGATTACTGCCGGGCTTTTCTTGAATGGCTTGGTTGCTCCCAATCTGTCTTTTGATGCTTTTGCAGAAGTTAACACTGACAAGGCTTGGGGCTTAACATACCCTGCGCACGATTTTGAACCATATTTAGGTTACCCTTATGTAAATCTTGACAAGCAAAGTGATAGCAAAGGCCGCACTTGGGATTTTTTCAGAGCACGCACAGATTGGCAAGCTATGCCTTACTTAAAACTTTCTGGCGGTTATGATTATTTGTCTTATGGCCCGGCAAGGCGCAACAAGCTAACCTTGCGAGGTGGGGATTTTTACTGGCGTGCAATTCAAGACACCGCAGACTATGCCTACATAAAAAGGCCGGTGCCAACACCTTTTATAGGCTGGGATTTGAGCTTGGCATTTGTTTCCTATTCCCAGCACGCAATGCAATTAAAAAACTGGAAAGAGCACGGAAAATATATGCATGCTCATAGGTTAAATTTCAATATTTCTGATAACCTTTCCTTTGGCTTAACGGAAACTATGGTTTATGGCGCAAGCCCGGAAGAACGCCGCTCAACAGAAGTTATATATTTAGCTCCTTTTGTGCCTTACGTTTTTGCCGAGAGCTATGGCGGCGATAGAGACAATAAGGCGATGTCTATGGATTTTTCTTGGAAATTATTTAAAAAATATGAAATTTACGGCGAATTGTTTATAGACGATTTGGATAACATAACATCTTTTTTCGATGAGAGCTGGTGGGGTAACAAATGGGCTGTTTCTCTTGGACTAGCTATAGACTCTGCAAAAATAGGCACATTCAATTGGGATTATAATTTTGAATACACACGCATAGAACCTTGGGTTTACACTCATCACAAGGGGCTTGGCAACGATTATTCCCATTTCGGAAATTCACTTGGTTCGGATTTAGGCCCTAATTCAAGAGAAATATACAACCGTTTAGGAGTTTCGCATAAAGATTTTCTGAAGCTGGATTTATCTGTTTCTGCGGTTGCAAAAGACACTGCTTTTGGCAGCAGGCTTGAAGATATTCACACACCGGAACATCCTGATGATAAAAAATATTTAAATTCTAAAAGCACTTTGCATTACCAAGAATACGGAGTGTCACTTTTGCTCAAGCCTTTTTCTGTTTGGAGCATAGGGGCCAAGCAATATTTCATTTTCGGCGAGTACAAGGGGAGAAGAACAGAAGTGTTCAGCATGGTTTTGTGGTGAAAATTATTCAGAAATTTTCTATATTACTCTTCTATGGAAAACATCGAAAGCAATTATAGTGGCTCAAATATTACCGTTTTAGAAGGTTTGGAAGCAGTTCGGGTTCGTCCGGCAATGTATATAGGAAGCACCGATGGCAAAGGGCTTCATCACTTGGTATGGGAAGTTGTGGATAACTCTGTGGATGAGGCTCTGGCCGGATTTTGCGATAGAATAGAAGTTTCTATAATGCCCAACAACGGAATAAAAGTAGTTGATAACGGGCGCGGAATTCCAACAGATATTCATCCAAAAGAAAAAGTAGGCACATTGCAGGTTGTAATGACAAAACTCCACGCAGGCGGCAAATTCGATGCCAATGCCTACAAAGTTTCCGCAGGTTTGCACGGAGTTGGTGTAAGTTGCGTAAATGCTCTTAGCACAAAACTTATAGCAACAGTCACAAGAGACGGAAAAGTTATACGCCAGGAATTTTCAAGAGGCAATCCCATTGCCCCTCAATACGAAATAGGCACGGCACCACCGGAAGCTCACGGAACCAGCATTGAATTTTACCCGGATTCTAGCATTTTCTCCGAAACGGAATACAATTACGAAACAATTGCAACAAGAGCAAGAGAATTCGCTTTTTTGAACAAGGGTTTAACAATAGCCGTTAGCGATGAACGCACAATAGCACAGGAGTCTGAGGGAGAGCCTCTGAAAAAAGAGGAGTTTTTCTATCCGGGTGGTTTGGGTTCTTTTATTGAATTCATAGATCAAAACCGCAAACCGCTTTTTGAAAAACCAATTGTTATTTCAACAGAAGCCGGAAATTATCCGCTGGAAGTTGCGCTTCGCTACACAGACAGCTATCAGGACAATCTTTTCAGTTTTGTGAACAATGTAAATACCTACGATGGCGGCACTCACGTAACAGGGTTTAAAGCCGGGCTTACAAGAGTAGTGGTAAAGCACTCTGCAGGCAAAATTTCAAAGCAGAAAAAAGATGTGGAAATAACGGGCGCAGATGTTTTAGAGGGTTTAACGGCTATTATTGCGATTAAAATTCCTCAGCCTCAGTTTGAAGGGCAAACCAAAAGAAAGCTTGGAAATTCCGAAGCCAAAAGCGGCGTTGAAACTTCCGTGTTCAAAGTGCTTGATGAATATTTTTCTGAAAATCCCAGCATAATAAAAGTTATAGCGGAAAAGGTTTATAACACCGCAGAAGGCAGGGTAGCAGCGCACAAGGCAAAAGCAGCAGTTAGCAGAAAGGGCGTTCTAGAAGGCGGCGGGCTTCCCGGAAAACTTTCTGATTGTTCTTCAAGAGATCCGGAAAAATGCGAGTTGTTTTTGGTTGAGGGTGATTCTGCAGGTGGCTCTGCAAAGCAGGGCCGCACAAGAGAATTTCAGGCAATACTTGCGTTGAAAGGAAAAATTTTAAATGTTGAAAAAGCAAACGAAATTCAAATTTTCAGCAACGACGAAATAAAAACTATGATTCAATCCATAGGTACCGGCATAAAGGACGATTTCAAACTGGAGAAGCTTCGTTACCATAAAATAATAATAATGACAGATGCCGATGTTGACGGTTCTCACATTCAAACTTTGCTTTTAACATTTTTTTACCGCTATATGCGCCCACTTGTCGATGGTGGCTATGTTTATTTGGCAATGCCGCCGCTTTACCGCATAAAAACAGGCAAGCAGGAGTCCTATTGCTTTTCTGACGAAGACAAAGAAGAAATGATGCGTGCCGTGAAATCCTCAGGGAAGAAAGCAGAGCTGCAACGCTATAAAGGTCTTGGCGAAATGAACCCAGACCAGCTTGCAAGCACAACAATGGCGCCGGAAACCAGATTGCTAAAGCAATGCTGTGTGGAAGATGCTATTTCTGCAGATCAAATTTTCTCAATGCTTATGGGCGAAGAAGTTGAGCCACGTCGCAAATTCATAGAAGCAAACGCTTACAAAGTGCTGGATAAATTGGATGTTTAAGGAGTCTTGCACAGAATTTCTTTTTCTGTGCAGTTTCCTGATTTGTCGCATAGTTTCAAATCCAGCGGTTCGCTGAAATTGAAATCACGGTTTTCAATAAAGAGTTCTTTTGGGTCGGAATCATAATCAAAAATAACCCACTTGCTGTTTTTATCTCTAAAAACAACGCTTCCGAAATCCAGGCCGGACAATGAATCTAAAACAGGAATGCGGCACTGAACTTTTCCTGCAAAATCTGTCTTGAAAAAAATGTTGCCTAAATTAGGCGGAAGAGTATCTAAAGGAATATCTATGGAATCTTTAACTTTTGGTTTCAATGAATCCGGTTTTAAGGTGAGTTCTTTTTTTGAAATGTTATTTGCGAAGTCTTTTATTTCTACTGTTATTGATGAACCTGCTTTTAGTTTTGTGTTTATGAAATGCCAATCTGATATGGTATCTGTATCTTCTGTTTTCACTAAATCGGTTTTTATTTTTGAACCTTGCGCAAAAGCAAGTGTATCATATTTTTTGCTGAAAATCAACTTTTTATTCTGATAAATATTCATTGAATATATTGACATTGGATTGTTCAAAGGCTCACGGCTGTAATCTACGATTTTAACGGCAAATCCCGACTCAAAAGGCGCTGCGTCAAGAATGAACGGTGCAATTGTGTCTGTGCATTTTAGATGTTTGCCGCATGGATTTAGAGCAAATTTTTCGTTTTTGGTTCTGCGTTCAATATGCAAATGCGGATCGCCTATTCCTGTGCTTCCGCTGTAGGCAAGAGTGTCGCCTTTTTTAAAAAAAAGTTTTGTAGAAATTTGCACATTAGGCTTTTCTTTTTTCAACATTTCTCTGCGAATCAGAGAATCTATTTTCGGGTTAAATTCGCTTAAATGCGCAAACAGCCAAACGTGCTCATCATTTGCCTGGAATTTTATATAGCGCCCATAACCGAATGCTCCTCTTGCCGCAAAAATCACGGTTCCATTGCTTGGCGCAATAACCGGCCAGCCTTCCTCCTTGTTGGTGGAAAAGTCTATGCCCATGTGATAGCGAGTTTCTCTGCTTTCTCCAAAAGACGATGTTAAATATGCTGTTCTACCCAACGGTTGATAAGATGGTTGGGCAAAAGCCGCTATGGAAAGAATTCCAAGAAGTTTTAAGACAAATTCGCTGCGCAAACTTGATTTCTACCGTTATCTTTTGCTTTATACAAGGCTTTGTCTGCTTCTTCGACAATTACATCGAAGTTGGAGCCTTTTTGAGGAATTGTGCTGCAAAGCCCTATGCTGATTGAAAATCTGGTCTGTTCGCCATTGCTGGTGGGAATAATTTCATCTTCAACAGCCTTACGTATTCTTTCGGCGGTTATGCCTGCCTGATAAGCGTTTGTTGCGTGCAGTAAAACACCGAATTCTTCGCCACCAAGCCTGGCTGCAAAATCAGTGCTTCTTTTTAAAGTGCTTTTAAAGATTCTACCCATTGTTTTGAGCAGCACATCTCCTTGTGTGTGCCCATAAGTATCGTTGTATTTTTTGAAGAAATCAATGTCTATCATTAAGAAGCTCAAATTAACCTGCTCTCTAAGCGCATGATTCCACTCGTATAAAACCTGTTTGTCAAAGGCTCTGCGGTTTGGAATTTGAGTTAAGCCATCGGTGAGAGATTCTTGTTCCGCAAGGTCTTTTAGCCTTGCAAGTTCCGAGACATCGTTTATGTGCAGGAAAATTCCGTCGAAATCGTTTTCCTTTATTTTTCCGGCTGCTACATCGTAGGTTTTTGAACCATCTCCTATGTTCACTTTTATGTGGCTTTCATAGAATGTGCCCATATTTAATATTCTGTGGAATTGATCTTTGGTGTCGGGATCGTCGAATAAATCCAAAAGGTTTTTGCCTGTCCATTTTTCCGGCGTTTCATCTTTGGTGAAAACCTTAGATGCGCTACGACTCATGTATTTGATTTTATTTTGACCGTCTAACAAGACAAGAATGTTGGGAGTTGTTTTCATTAGAGCATCGAAAGACATAAAGGCTCTATTAACTTCGTTGGCTTTGTCGGCTGATAAGCGAAGAATCATGAACAATATAAGGCTTGAGCCTAAGAGTAGCGCATAATGTACGTAGGGATTGCCGTTAACATGATTTGGCAACACATAAATGCTGAGAAAAATATTCAGAGTTTGAGTTAAAGCTACCATTATAAGGTAGTTTTTGAGGCAGAAATATATTGCGCTTACAAGCAAGCAGATGAGGTAAAAATCGTAAATATACTTGAAAGAATCTATTTGAAATGCTGCGCATAGATAGCCAAAATATATGAAAATAGGGAGATAAAGCGGCAGATTATTTATGTTTTTTTTCTGCATAAGTATAATTCCGCCTATTACAAAGGCAGAAGCTGCTGCTATAACAATAGCATCTTGTTTAGAACCATCTATCAATTCTGCTATAGTCCTTAATGTGCTAAAAAGGACTGCGCAGAATACAACCAGCCGATTGGCAAGGTTCCTATAGCGGCTCTCCAATTGTTGTTCGTACATTTGTACCTCTAGTTTATGCCCTTAAAATATACAAATTTTTTTTCACAAATAAGCCAAAAAAACTTGCCCCAGCCAAAAACTTAAAAATCCGAGCAATATTCCGCCAATAATATCGGATAGCCAGTGAACGCCGTAATAAACCCTTAAAAGCCCCCAGGTTATTGGCATAAGCACCACAATCCAGCCGATTTGTGGAATTTCGGCTAAAATAGTGAAACCAACAGCCAAATTATTCATAGTATGCCCACTGGGGAAGCTATACTTGTCCAGCGGTGGAACCTCTGCGCTAACATCACTTAGCAAATTGAAGGGACGCTTGCGCCTGAGGCTTAGTTTCAAAATCCAGTAAAACGCAAGACTTGTGAGTACGGCCGGTATAACCTGTTCAATCAAGCTGAACAGGGCATCTTTTCCGAAAAAGAAATATATGAATCCAACCACTAAAACCCAAACATAACCATCACCCAGACGGGTATAGAACCTCAAAAATGCATCTGTTTTCGAAGAAAACGAATGCCGTCGCCAAAAACGAAAAAAGCGAACGTCAAAATCTGTTACAAAGTCTTTCATACCAAAAAGGTTTACTCCCCAACAAGCAATCTAATCCCGTTCAATTTCAGCTTGGGACTTTCAATGCTTTTTTTACAAGATAAAATGTCTCTCTTCTTTTTATCCAAGGTTTTTCCAAGCTCAAAATCGCGCAGGAGCATATAGCTTTCTTCCAAGCGGTGCACATCGCTTTCTAAAGTTGAAATTGCCAGTTTTTCCATTTCTGCTGCTATGCTTTTTACCTCAGAGTCTAGAGAATTTTTTGCTTCCTCAAAGCCTTTTGATATAAAAAATTCTAGTATGGAATCCGGGACATCTGCTTTAAAACTTTTCAGTTGTGCTTCCGTGATATTTTGCAGGCATTGGTTTTGCAAATTTCCATCACTGTCCATAACTACGCTTAAGCAATGTTCGCCCATTAAATGATTAATGCCCCACCCGGAGTTAACGGGAAAAGCCAAAATAAAATTGTATTGAATCCAAAATTCACCGGGTGGAACAAAGTCGCAGATAACGCAAGCTCGTGCACCGAATTCTTCGCCTAAAGCCTTGTCGAAAATTCTGCGCATAATTGGGTGTTCCCAATGGAAAAATTCAATGTTTTCGTAGCTAATGGCGCTTTCCCTGTTGCAAACAACGGTTGTTGAGCAGCCATCGGATTCGGATATTTCGCCTTCTTCGGAGTGGTATGAATTTTTTACGCCTAGAATTGTTGCGTGTTCTGGTTGTTCCGGGCTGCCTTTGAGAACATAGCTGTTTGGGTAAACGCCCTTTTGAACATCTATATCCAAGCATTCCAGCATATTGAATGCAAAATCGAATAACTCGGTATTTGAATCCATCTTTTTTGCTTCTGCAAACAATTCTTCGGATATTTTCGTGTTTTGAGAGTTGAACTCAAGCAAACGGTCTCTGCCTTCTTCTGCTTTTTCGTTTATCAGTTTCATTTCTGCTTTGCCTTTGGGCAAAAATTCCTTTTTGAACTTAGCGAAACTTTTTGCCGGGTTTGCCAAATACTTTTTGAGTTCGTCTTCGAATTTGGCATACATTTCGCCGCCACCCATAAGGGAATGCTCAAAAATTCCGAGAGCTTCGTGGTACCACAAAAACAGCATTTCAGTTTTGCTTTTTTCTACAAAAGGAACATGAATATAAATTTCATCGCCTTGCCCAATTCGGTCTAAACGCCCAATTCGCTGTTCCAATAAACTTGAATCTTCGGGCAAATCGAAAAGCACCAAATGTTTTGCGCTTTGAAAATTGCGGCCTTCGGAACCTATTTCGGATGAAAGCAAAATGTTCGGGCCGTCTTTTTGCATCCAAGCTGCTGCCGCTTTATCTCGCTCTAAAGAAGTTTCTTCCTCTCTGAATGCAACCGCAGAGCCTTCTTCAAAAAGCGCAAGCAAATCAGAAACCGTAGCTGAAGAAGAACATATAAGAAGAATTTTATCTTTTTTATGCTTATTCACAAAAGAAGTTAACCATAAGTTGAGAGTTGAGAGCTCCGAGTTGAGAGTTTTTTTCTCAGGTAATGGATAAGTTTTTAAAATTCTTTTCGGGAATCCTTGGACGCTTTTGCGAGTGTTTCTAAATACTGACGAGCCTGTGCCGAGCGCATCTATTACACGCCTCATCCATTCCACTGCGGTTAGGGATAAGTCTGCTTTTATCGGCAGCCAGGAACGTATAGGCGAACTTTTCGGAATGTTTTTCTGCAAAGCTTCCCAGGAAAGTTCAGCATCCGAATCAAGCGGAATCTTTGATAAATCTTTTGCGATTTTTTTATAGTTGTTTTGATTCTTTTCAAACTCTTCCCATTTTTGGAAACGTGCGCTGTCAAGGAGCTTCAATCTGTAAAAATATGCCTCTGGCGCAAGTTGTATTGGAGTTCCGGACAGCAAAAGAAGCCCTGGAATTTTTTCTGACAGCCGTTCTACAAGCGAGTACTCTTCGTTTGCGCCGGCAGATGTTTTCACAAGCCTGTGCGCCTCATCAACAATGAGCAAGTCCCAATTTGTTTCTAGTGCATTCCGAGCCGCATAGCGGTTTAAAAGCAAAAATTCCATTGAGCACAAAACATTGTCGTGAATTGAAAAGTCAACCGTATATTCTTCGTTTATGTTTGTGAACCAGTTGTAAAATCTTTTTCCAAGTTCTATTATCCACTGATTTTTAAGTTGTTCCGGCACTATTATCAGCGTTCTTTTTATTCTCCCTTCCGCTTGCAGGGCATTCCAGATTAAACCGCTCTCTATGGTTTTTCCAAGGCCCACTTCATCGGAAAGCATAATTCTCGGCAAAGAAGCTCCGTTAATAGCTCTATGGCTTAAGTATAACTGGTGCGGTAAAATTTTAAGGCGAGGGCCTAGAAGCCCTCTTGCCATTGAAGATTTCCACCTGGCTTGCAGTTTTGCCGCTTGTTCACGCAGATTAAAATCAAAATTGCTTGAAAAATCTTTTTCAAAAAGTTTTTGCAAAAATTCAGACGAAGAGTCCTCGCTTTGCTGTTTGAAATTCAAGAGATCTTCGGATATGCTTTTATCTTTGTGTATATAGCGCAAAATTCCGTTTTCTTCTACAATGCTTTCTACAAAAAAAGAAACACCCTTGACAGACATGGCTTTTTCGCCGATGTTTAGTATGTGGCGTTTTAATGGAGGGTTGTCTTTGGAATTGTAAATTCTCTGCTCGCCGGAAGCATTAAAACGCAGAGTTACGGTTCTGAAGTCAACTTTGATAACTTGTCCGATACCGAGTTCCGGCTCGTTTTCACTAGTCCATTTTTGTCCGACAGCAAATTTAGGCACTACATCCAACCTCTGTCGGAAGTGCCTGTTATGCCGCGAAGCTTTAACTCAAAGTCACTCTGGTTGGTTGCTGCAGCCATTGCGGTTTCTTTTGAAATTTTGCCTTCGTTGAAAAGCGTGAGCAAAGCTTGGTCGAAGGTTTGGCTTTTATATTGCATGCGACCTTCTGCAATTGCCGTTTCAATAAATTCGCTTTTATCTTTATCCATAATGTATTCTCTTATGGACGCTGTGTTCACCAAAACTTCTGCGGCAGGAACTCTGCCTCCTTTTTCCGAACGTGGCAACAGGCGAAGCGATATTATGCCTTCAAGGCAAGAAGCCAAAAGCATACGGATTTCATCGTGCTGGTGCGGTGGGTACATTGAAAGTATGCGGTGTATGGTTTCCGTTGCGTTTGTGGTGTGGATTGTTGCGAAAACCATGTGGCCAGTATCTGCGGCTGTTAACGCAATTTGCATTGTTTCCAAATCTCGAATTTCGCCTATAAGCATAACATCTGGGTCTTGGCGAAGCGCAGCTTTTAGCGCATTTGCGTAAGATATTGAATCTGTGCCTATTTCTCTTTGTGAAATTATCGATTTTTTATCTCTGTGCAAAAATTCAACAGGGTCTTCAACGGTTAAAACGTGTGTGGATTCGGTTTCATTTATGTGGTCTATCATAGCGGCAAGGCAGGTGGATTTTCCTGAGCCTGTGGTGCCGGTTACCAGAACCAGCCCGCGTTTTTTCAGAGCGAGGTCCAAAACCACATCCGGAAGCCCTAAAGTTTCAAACTTTGGTATAGCGGAATTTATATGCCTGAACACAATAGCCGGAGTTCCTCTCTGGCGAAATATGTTAACTCTGAAGCGCCCTAAGTCTCTTGCGCTGAGAGCAAAATCACATTCTTTGGTGTTTTCAAAACGTTCCTTCTGAGTCTGGTTCATTATATCGGCCAAAAAACCATCCATCATTTGAAAACTTACTTTTATGTTGTAAAGTTTTTTAAGGTCGCCGTGTATGCGAAATGTTGGTTCTATGCCGATTCTAATGTGTAAATCGGAAGAGCCGTTTTCGACCATTGCGCGTAAAAGTTGCTCAATGCGTATCCTCGGCTCTTCTTTTTTTTCTTCGCTCATTTTATCTCCTTAGCCTTTTATTTGGAGTTCGGCCAGTTCCAGTTTCCCTTGCAGTTCTACGTTGTTTGGATTGCGTACCAGTAACTCCTTATACACTTCTACGGCTTTTTCAGGCAGGTTTTGGCTTAGATACAACTCTGCAAGCGTTAGAGTTGGGGTTTGAGCAAAAGCATTTGCTTGCCCTGAAGGATTGCGTTGTTCCGGTGGCACATAAGGTATGAGAGCCGGTTCTTCTTCAGTTTCCTTAAATTCATTTATAGTCAATTCGGATGCAAGCAATTCTTTCAAATCAGTTGTTAAATCCGGCAGGTTTTCCGATTTATCTGCGAGCTGTTCGCTGAGAATGTCGTTTAAATTCGGCGCAGCAGCAGTTGTTTTTTGCGTAGCGGGTTTTTTGAGTTCCGACTCAAGCAGTGCTTGTGGCGCAGAGGCAAGCAAAGCATCCAAATCATTTGTTAAGTCCGGAAAGTTTTTTGATTTATCGACAAGTTGTTCGCTTACAATGGCATCTATATTCGGTGCAGCAGCAAATGTTTCCAGCGCAATAGGTTTCTCAGGTTCCGGTTCCGGCAGTTCTTGTGATGCAGAAGCGAGCAAAGTATTCAAGTCGCCTGTTAAGTTCGGCAAGTTTTCCGATTTGTCGGCAAGTTGTTCGTTTAAAATGTCGTCTATATTCGGCGCAGCAGCAAACGTTTCCAGCGCAATAGGCTTCTCAGGTTCCGGTTCCGGCTCCGGCAGTTCTTGTGGCGCAGAAGCGAGCAAAGTATCCAAGTCGTTTGTTAAGTCCGGCAAGTTTTCCGATTTGTCGGCAAGCTGTTCGTTTAAAATATCGTCTAAATTCGGTGCGATAGCAGTTGTTTCCAGCGCAACGGGTTTTTCCGGTTCCGGTTCCGGTTGAGCTTGTGGTGCGGAAGCGAGCAACGTATCTAGGTCGTTTGTTAAGTCCGGCAAGTTTTCCGATTTGTCGGCAAGTTGTTCGTTTAAAATATCGTCTAAATTCGGTGCGATAGCAGTTGTTTCCAGCGCAACGGGTTTTTCCGGTTCCGGTTCCGGCTGTGCTTGTGGTGCAGAGGCGAGCAATGCATCAAGGTCGCCTGTTAAGTCCGGCAAACTTTCGGATTTATCAGCTAGTTGTTCATTTAAAATATCGTCTAAATTCGGGCTGCTAGAGGATGCAAGGGATGTTGATTCAAGACCGGCTAAAGGCTCGGAAATTCTTGCTTCCGGCAGTGTAAGCCCTTGAGCTTCCGGTAATTTTAGTTCCGGTTCCGGTTTAGGTTCCGGCTTAGGCTCTGGCATTGGCTCTAGCTTTGGTTCCGGCTTAGGCTCCGGCATTGGTTCTAACTTTGGTTCCGGCTTAGGCTCCGGCATTGGTTCTAACTTTGGTTCCGGTTTAGGCTCCGGCGTTGGTTCTAGCTTTGGTTTTGGCTTAGGCTCTGGTGTTAGCTCTAGCTTTGTTCCGGGTGTTGCTGGTGGCAACGAAGAAGCATCCGCAGGCGCAATTATTTTTCCGAAAATTTTCCCGAAAGTTTTGAGTAGGGAATCTTTGAGTTCTGCTATATCCATATCCGTATCCGTATCCGTATCATCTTCCTTTAAAAGGTCATCTAAGGCATTTGCTACAGATTTGTCTTGCTGTAGCGGCTTGTTTTGCTGTGGTGCCGGTTGAGGCTGAGCTTTTTCAACTCGTGCCGGTGCCGGTTGAGGCTTAGCACTTTCAGCCTTTGCAACTGGTGCCGGCTGTTTGGGTTGAGGATTTGGGTTACTACCAGGCTCAAAAGCATCTAAAATTTTTGCGTATATTTCATTTTGTGGGCTTTCATTTAGTTTTGCTAGGGTTTCGAGCAACAGTTTGTGTGCCGCCAAGCAAAAAGGGTCTTTTTCCGCAACAAATTCAAAATCCAGTTTTGCGCCCGCAAAATCGCCTTTATCAAATAAAATACGGCCTCTAACCATCCTGCCTTGCAGAAAATCCGGATTCGCCGCTAAGCCTTTTTCTGCAATTTCAAAGGCTTCGTTCAATTTATTGCTTTGCCCCTGGTTAGCCATTCTGATTTCATCGGCTAGTCGAGCAAAAATAGCGGATTTGGGCTTTTTGCTAAGCGCTTTTCTTAAATCGGGAATATCTGAAGCGGTATTCATATTGTTGGAATATAGAAAAGTTTTATCTTAGGGCTTAAAACCCTGCCATTACACCTATTGACACTTGGCCAAGCCAGTGGTCTCCCAATGAACTTCTTAAATATTTGCCTGGGCCTTGCCCGAACAAGAACCTCAAGTCCATGCCTAAATTGTCTCCGGCCATGCGAAAGCCCATCATGAATGAGAATGATGTAGTTCTGGAAATTCCGTCAAAGTCTTCTATTGTCCATTCTCTGACTCGGATTGTGGTTCGGTTTGGAAATTGCGTATAAATGCCCAGATATAAATTGTTAAATCCGGCGCCCGCAGCAACATCCAGCGTAGTTTCTTCTATGCTATAGTTTACTGTTTGCGGAAGGCCGTCATAAGCTCTGTAAGAATACAATGCATCTGAAAAAAGAAACAGGTTTCCTGTATATGCAAGAAAATTAACATGCCGCTCGAATATGGAAAAAGTTAAGCCTCCGGAAAATACATAGCCTGGCCTATGTACGTCAATGCCTTCTTCTGATAAGAAGAAAGACCCGCCGCCAAAGAATACTGGCCAAAGGTAATAACCAACACCTGTTTTTTCGCTCTTAGTCATGCTCTTGGATGCTTTTTTTGATGTTTGCGCATGGCAAACGGCATGGCTTGAAAGCAAAACGGCAAGGAAAATTGTAATGAGGTGCTTAGTCATCTTTTATTTATATTTCCGAGTTGAAGAGAATTCAAAGGGTCATCTAAGCATACAATACGGGTAGTGCTGATAAATGTAATTTCCTTTCGTTTGTGTTTTGATATTGGAATTAAAGCTTGCGTGTGGCATCGAGTGCCGTCGTTAGCATAGAAATAAATGTATGCTGTGCCTCCATCAGAAACAATTTTCTCGGACTTGTCACCGGAATCTATATCTCCAAAATCTATGCTATTCCATGAAACATAAATCAATTCCACGGGAGACTGATTTCGCAATAAAAGTTTAGTGGCTTCCGGTATAACTTCTATTTCTCCAAAGTAACAGGAATTTATTAAAACAAAACATATAAGCAAGAGTTTTTTCATAGCTAAATTTTTTCTTCTCCTTTTAGTATAACTTCTTCTCCATTAAATTCAAAATTATGTATGTAACCTTTTTTGGCTGTAAATGTTGGTATGGGATACGTTTCATAGTTCTGAGATATGGTATAATATTCATCAAGTTCACCTGCATCTATTCTATAAACTCCGACTTGGCCTTTTGGCACGGCAAATTCACCGTTAAGTTGCCTGAAATGCACTCCAATTCTGTTAAATTCAATGGACAAACCGGAGGTGTTTAATATTCGAAAAAACGCTTCCGTTCCTTCTAATTTTTTTGGTTCCGGGATTGAAAGAACGTAAGTTCCTCCAGGCTCTATATTATGTATTATTTGCGAATTCGGGTCTATGGCACTGGTCCAACAATCATCGCAGTCTTCTAAATCTATAACCGGATACCAATATCTTATTGGGAAAGTAGAGCCAACACCGTGATTGTAGCTTGGATAAACTGTTGTAAAATATGCATCTCCTGTTGCGAGCCTATCTATTATGGGGGTTCCGCTAAAAGATTCAAGATGAACGCTTACGCTATAACTGGATTCGTTAAAAAAAGTAACATCTGCCAAGTCGCCATCAGATGGAGCTTCAAATTGCTTGCCGCATGAAGCGACAAGCAAGGCAAAGAGTAATACGGCTATAGCACGCATTGCTAAATATGTTAAAGAGACTCAAGCTCGCCGGAAAGATCGCGCTTCTTGCCTTGTTTTAAAACGGCTTTATAACCGGCAGAAGTTGATCCGCTACCGCTAATGCTAACTGTGTAATCATAGCCATTATAATATTTAGGCTGTTCTTCAATCTTGTTTCCATCTTCGTCATAAAAAAGAACCGGAACCTGAATAGCTCCGCCATAAAGCACTGCCACTAAGCCTCTTTCTATGCCACCTGCTTTTGGTTTGTCGAAATTATCTTTGTCTGTATCTATTGTTGTTGTTTCACCAGTTTCTTCATCTACATTTGTAGTGGTGATTTTTTCCCATTCTGTTGCTTCTGATGCCTCTAATTCATATACCAAAATTTCACCAGGGCCAATATCGTCATAACCATTCTGGGACGTAAGGCGACTAGCACCAGAGGCGGTAAAATAAGCACTCTGATTCTTTACAGTGTTTGAAACTTTTATATATGCAACCGGAGATTTCAAGTCTTTAATGAGTTTTTCCCATGAATCTTCTTCATCATTTGGAAAATAGTAGGTTAACATGTTGTTGCCTGAAATAGGGCGTGGGCTAACCTGAACGGATTCAAATATTGAGGAGGCTTTTAATGTGGTAACATTTTGGCTTTTTTTGTTGTAAAGAACATAGAATGGGAACAATGTCATACTTGCTGTTGTTTCAGTGTACATCAATTGATTCTGCTGCAAAGCCGGCAAATAGGCAACCTTTTCACCTTCCGGGCTGTCTTTGCGAAGCTCCATGCCTACTCTACCTTTGTTTGCAATCCTAACTGCATTTTCACCAATGGTGCTATAATCAATAGCAATGCGGTATCTCTGATCTCTTTTATAGGTAGCCATTGCGCTAAAGTCAATTTTTTTTACAGCCGTCAAGTTAGCAATGTTTTCGTTATATATGTCTCTAGTTATTCCTCTTATAATAGTCCAACCACCAGCGTCGCAGTCAGGAACATAATGGCAAATATCAATAAATCTTGTTCCGCCGGCTTTTACTCCACCCATAAGGCCGCTCTCGGTTGGTCTGTCTCCGATGAACAACACAATGTCTGTGTTTGAAGTATTGACAACCTCAAGGTTGCCAGTGCTGTTACTGCCCCAGTCAAGGCTCATTTCTGCGGCATCATTTGCGCCGCAGCCGGTGAATGTTAAAACTGCGCTTAAAGCAGCAATTGAAAAGAGTGATTTTTTCATGGTTTTCTCCTTAGTTGAAAGCAATAATATAGTAAACAACTTTTAATATGAAAGCGAAACGAGCTTCGGGTAGAGGCTTTTTCGCAAAATTGTCCAGTATATAAAGTTCCAAAAAACAACATTCACACCCCTTATGCACGTTTCATTTTGAAACGCAAGTCGATCAAAACTGCTTTTTTTTGCTCAAAAACGCCGTTTTAGCCATCGGCACGGCTTTTGCCATTAATAATAGCATGGAAGAAACTAAAAACGAAATCTCGGAAGAAGTGGACAGGCTTGTCGAAGAGGTGGAGAATTCTACTGAAGAGCAAACTAAAGAAAGCGATGCCCTAGCCATAGCTCAAGATAAATACTTGCGCCTTTTTGCGGAATTTGAAAATTATCGCACTAGAACTGCAAAAGAACAATTGGAGCTTATAAACACGGCAAACGGCAAACTTTTAACAAAACTCTCGGAAGTAAAAGATAATTTTGACCGTGCTTTTGCGGAAGAAAACAAAACAGGAGATTTAGCGGCTTTTGAAAAAGGAGTAAAACTGATTCAAGAGCAGTTAAACAAAATTTTAAACGAATTCGGATTGGAAGCCATAGACCCAACAGGTGAAGTTTTCGACCCGAATTTCCACGAAGCCCTTATGAACAAACCTAGCGAAGACATTCCGGAAGGAAACGTGATTCAGGTGTTTCAAAAGGGATACAAGATTAAAAACAAACTGCTGAAAACAGCAAAGGTAATTGTTTCTTCAGGGAAGCAGTGAATTTTTAAAACAGGAGAAAACTATGGGAAAAATCATAGGAATAGACTTGGGCACAACAAACAGCTGCGTTGCTGTTATGGAAGGCGGAAAACCGGTAATCATTGCAAATGCCGAAGGTTTTCGCACAACACCATCAATAGTTGCTTTTAGCAAAACCGGTGAACGCTTAGTTGGCCACGTGGCAAAAAGGCAAGCTATAGCCAATGCCGAAAAAACCATTTACTCTATAAAAAGGTTTATGGGTCGCAGAGCAGAAGAATGCTCCGAAACAGAAAAGAATATGCCCTATCATCTGGTTGGCAAAAACTCAGACTTGGTGCGTGTAGATATAGACGGAAAAGAATATGCTCCGCCGGAAATATCTGCAATTGTTCTGCAAACAATGAAAAAAATCGCAGAAGATTATTTGGGCCAGGAAGTATCTCAGGCGGTGATAACCGTTCCGGCATACTTTAACGACGCTCAAAGACAAGCCACAAAAGACGCAGGCCGCATTGCCGGCCTCGAAGTGCTGCGCATAGTGAACGAACCTACTGCAGCTGCGCTTGCTTATGGTTTAGACACGAAAAAGAACGAAAAAATAGCCGTTTACGATTTAGGTGGCGGAACTTTTGACATTTCCATTCTGGAAATTTTTGAAAGCTCATTTGAAGTGCTTGCCACAAACGGCGACACCATGCTCGGCGGCGATAATTTCGATGAAGTGGTTATAGACTGGATTAACGAAGAATTCCGCAAGGATAATCCGGGCATAGACCTCAAAAAAGACAAAATGTCTTTGCAACGTTTAAAGGATGCCGCAGAAAAAGCGAAAATAGATCTCTCGGCATCTACAAGCACAAACGTAAATTTACCGTTCATAACAGCAGATGCAACCGGGCCAAAGCACTTGGATTTAACGCTTACACGTGCCAAGTTCGACCAGCTAACAGCACACCTTGTGGAAAAAACCTTAGGGCCTGTTCGCAAAGCACTGTCCGATGCAAATTTGAAAGCTTCCGAAATAAACGAAGTTATTCTGGTTGGCGGTTCAATACGCATTCCTGCCGTTCAGGAAGCTGTTAAAAAACTGTTTGGAAAAGAACCTCACAAAGGCGTAAACCCAGACGAAGTTGTTGCCATAGGCGCAGCAATTCAGGGTGGCGTTTTGGCCGGCGACAGTTCTTTGAAAGACGTGGTTCTTTTGGATGTAACTCCGCTTTCACTCGGCATAGAGACTTTGGGCGGCGTTATGACAAAGCTCATAGACCGCAATACAACAATTCCAATTCGCAAAAGCCAGGTGTTCAGCACCGCAGACGACAACCAGAGTGCTGTTACAATTCACGTTCTGCAAGGCGAAAGAGAATTCTCAAGAGACAACCGCACACTTGGCCGCTTTGACCTCACGGGAATTCCGCCTAAACCGCGCGGCATGCCGCAAATTGAAGTGTCCTTTGACATTGATGCAAACGGCATTGTGCACGTTAGCGCAAAAGACAAGGAAACCGGCAAAGAGCAGAGCATAAAAATTCAAACGTCATCTGGTTTAAGCGAAGACGAGATAAACAAAATGGTGAAAGATGCCGAAGCCAATGCGGATAAAGATAAAAAAGCCCGTGAATTGATTGACGTAAAAAATCAGGCCGAGCAAATTGTTTATCAAACGGAAAAAGCTTTGAAAGAAAACGAAGGCAAACTGCCGGCCGATGTTGTATCTCAAGCAAATTCCGCTATCGCAGATTTAAAAGCCGTAACAGAAAAAGCCACAAGCAAGGAAGAAATTCAAAGCGCAATTGACAAGGCTCAAAGTATTTTGGGGCAAGTTCTGCAAGCTGCTCAAATGGGCGGTGCTCCAGGCGCAGAGCATAGCGGTGAAAACTGCGAAGGTGGTTCTTGCGGCGGTGGCGATGATTGCTGCAAAAACAATGCTAACAACAAAAGCGACAAAAAGGAAGGACCGGTTGATGCGGATTTTGAAGTAGTTGATGAAAAGAAATAGAGATTAAAATGGCAAAGAGAGATTACTACGAAGTTCTTGGCGTTCCTAAAAACGCTCCCGCAGACGAAATAAAGCGAGCATATAAAAAACTCGCTATAAAATTTCACCCGGATAAAAACCCCGGTGACAAGGAAGCGGAAAGCAAATTCAAGGAAGCTGCCGAAGCTTACGATGTGCTCTCCGATGAGAAAAAGAAAGCGCAATACGACCGCTTTGGGCACGAAGGCCTTAGCGGAGGCGGTTTCGGAGGCTTTAGCGGCGGAGGTTTCTCGTTTGAAGACATTTTCACCCATTTCGGCGACATATTTTCGGATATGGGCGGGTTCGGCAACTTTGGCGGCGGCCCCGGCTCCAGAAGCAGAGGGCCTGCTCCTGGCGAAGATTTGCAAATTGGCATTGCCTTGACGCTTAAAGAAATTGCAGAAGGAACAGTAAAAAAAGTTCGCATAAAACGCCTTAAAGCTTGCGCCGATTGCGATGGAAAGGGTGGCACCGGAATGAAAACCTGCGCCACTTGTTCCGGCAAAGGTCAGGTGCGCCACAGAATGCGCAGTTTTTTCGGCGAAGTTGTAAACTTAACCGCTTGCCCTGATTGCGGTGGCACAGGTGAATCCATAACCAACAAATGCAAAACCTGTTCCGGGCAAAAACGTGTTAGAACCGAAGACACAATTGAAGTAAAAATTCCTGTAGGAGTTGCCGGCGGAAATTATCTCAAACTACGTGGAGAAGGCAACGCAAGTTCGCAAGGCGGCGCACCCGGTTCGCTAATAGTTCACATAGAAGAAAAAAACGATGAATTTTTTATGCGAGACGGGCAGAATCTTTTTTGCAAAATGCTCGTTCCGGTATATCGCCTAAGCCTTGGCGGAGAACAAAGAGTCCCGACTTTATACGGCGAAGTTAAAATAAAAATTTCCGCAGGTTTGCAACCGGGAACACAATTAAGAGTTCGAGGCCAAGGCCTGCCGGGCTACAATAACGAGCAAAAAGGCGATTTATTTGTTGAAATTCAAGCCTACATCCCGGAAACGCTTTCTTCAAAAGAAAAAGCTCTTTATGAAGAACTTAGCAAACTCTGCTCCGACAAAGACGAGAGCAGAGAGAGCGGCCTGCTGGACAGGATAAAAGAGTTTTTTTCGTAATTTTTCTATTTTCCATCTATGGATTCCTCAAATTTCATTAAAGATTTTATAATAGAAGACTTGGAAAACGCATGTTACACTTCTGTGCATACTCGTTTTCCACCGGAACCTAACGGCTATTTGCATATTGGGCACGCCAAAAGCATTTGCATAAATTTCGGTACGGCATTGCATTTCAAAAGCCCTTGCAATTTGCGCTTCGACGATACAAACCCCACCAAAGAAGATGTTGAATATGTTGACAGCATAAAAGAAGATGTTAAGTGGCTTGGTTTTGATTGGGAAGATAGAGAATTTTACGCAAGCGACTATTACGATTTGTGCTATGAATTTGCAGAGCAGCTCATTTTAGCAGGAAAAGCTTATGTGTGCCACCTTAAAGGAGATAGCGTTAGCGAATACAGAGGAACGCTAACCAGCCCGGGAAAAGCAAGCCCTTGGAGAGACAGGCCGCAAAGCGAAAGCTTGGATATTTTTCGCAAAATGCGAGATGGCGGCATAGAAGAAGGCGAGGCGTTTTTGCGTGCAAAAATAGATATGGCAAGCCCAAATATGAATATGCGCGACCCTGCTATTTATCGCATAAAAAAAGCACACCACCACCGCACAAAAGACAAATGGGTTATATACCCTATGTACGATTACGCCCATCCGATAGGCGATTGGATTGAAGGCATAACTCACAGTATATGCACGCTGGAATTTGAAGCACACCGCCCGCTTTACGAATGGGTGTTAAACGAAATAAAAACCTTAATAGACAACGGTTCTTATGTTCCGAGCCAAAAAATGCCAAGCTTTTTGCCGAGGCAAATTGAATTTGCACGTTTGAATTTAACCTACACCGTAATGAGCAAACGCCTTTTGAGAGAACTTGTTGAAAACAAGCTTGTTCTCGGATGGGACGATCCTCGTATGCCGACTATAAGCGGGCTTAGGCGCAGAGGCTACACGCCAAGTTCGATCAGAGAATTCGCAGAGAGAATTGGAGTTGCAAAAACCGATAGCATAGTGGATATTCAGCTTCTTTATTTTTGCATCCGAGAAGAACTGAACAAAAACGCTAAGCGAGCTATGGTTGTTTTAGACCCCGTGAAAGTTGTGCTAACCAATTGGGAAGACGGCAAGGAAGAACTTTTTGAAGTTCAGAACAATCCCGAAAATCCGGAGCAAGGCAACCGCATGCTCGCTTTTGGCAAAGAGCTTTACATTGAGCGTGAAGACTTTATGGAAAACCCGCCAAAGAAATATTTCAGGCTTTTTCCCGGAGCAGAAGTTCGCTTAAAAGGAGCTTACTACATACGCTGCGAAAGCGTGATTAAAGACGCAAACGGAAACGTTACCGAGTTGCATTGCGTTTACGACCCGGAAAGCAGAGGCGGCGAAACACCGGATGCTCGCAAGGTAAAAGGAACTTTGCACTGGGTGAATTGCAAAACCGCAGTAGATGTTGAAGTTCGCCTGTTTGAAAACCTGTTTACGCTGGAAAATCCATCTGCAATTCCAGAAGGCCAAACTTATATGGATTATGTAGATAAAAACTCTATGGCAACAAAGCAAGCCAAAGCAGAACCCATACTTGCAAATGCACAAAAAAACGACAGGTTCCAGTTTGTGCGCCATGGTTATTTTTGCGTGGACTCTAAAGATTCTACCGCAGAAAAACTCGTTTTTAACCGCACCGTTGGCCTAAAGGATACTTGGGGAAAAATGCTTTCAAAAGATGCTCAATAGGTAAAATCTATGATATTGCTCGCATTAACAAGCATTTTTTTTATTGGTTGCGCAACGGCAAAGTTTGACATTAATAAAGTTGAAGTATCGACCGAAAAAACACAGCAAAATATATTGCAATTAAAATATCACAATCATAGCAATATTGAATATGAATATGCGGAAAAAATTATAAAGAATGTTGTTGCTTCCAGCGATGATTTTTGGGGTTATTATCATATTCAATATGATATGAACAAAAAAGAAGAAGGCATATTTTTATTTGATTTGGGGTTAACCGGCCTTATAGACGGAATAATAGTTTTTTCATTGAACCTTATTGGCGTGCCGAAAGCAAAAGTGCATCACAATTTAAAAGCAACTGTTTACCTATTTGATTCAAACGGCAATATAGTAGGAACATATCAAGAATCCGGCTCGGTTATGAAATACAAAGGACTTTATTACGGCTACAATGTTCCGGTAAAAGAAATTGCTGATGAATTCAAAATTATGTTCAAGGAAATTATAAACAACATAAACCTTGATAATAAAAGAGTAAACAATTTGCTTGAATTATCTGGAACATTAAAAGAAGATAAATCGGCAGAAGTATATACGGAAGTATATAGACTTATGAAGTAATCTGAATGCTTAGGCTAGGCACGCCAGCAAACATACTCTCAACAATAGGGTGCTTTCCATTTGGCAGGTTTAATATCTTTTCCAGCGGGCAACAAACATTTGCGCTGTTGCGAAGTGCGCTGTCGGTTCTCCAAAAGCTGCTATTGCCATACGAGTTTTTGCAAATAGAATTCCAGCACACCAGAACGCTTGGAATTCCGCAGTTTTTCATTTGCTTTAAAATACATGCATATTGCCCCTGAGTAGAAAGCAAAATAAAAATATCAACTCTGTTTTGCTTTGCCGCAACTACGGAATCCATGAACAAGTTCTCGTTTGGCTTAGGATTAAGAGTTGATGAATTTTGCGCATAATGCATAACATAATTTGAATTAACAACATTGCTTTCAAATTTCAGAATAGCATCGCCAATATCACTCTTGTAAGGGCACTGCCTTGGGTCCTGATTCGGGTGATAGAAATGCTTTTCAAAAACCAGATTCGAAACATCGCTTGATATGCCCATCCTGCGCTTCATTTCATAGCGTAAATAGCTTTCAAAAGCCGATAAATTCAGCCTTGAATGTCTTCTATGCTCGTATTTATAGAAATCGTTAATCCTTTTAAAGGAAAACCCATCTATACAAAAATATGCTTTTATCATAACTGCCTTATTTGTTATATAAAGCAAAAAGCGTGCCAGCCAAAAAACGGCGTTTTTAGTGCAGAATCGCCGTTTTTAACTGTCCAAATCACTGTCTAGACACTGTCTAGACAGTGATTTGGACAGTTTTGCAAAAACATGTTTCAAAGCGGAAAGGTTATTGTTAGAAACCTGCAATCGTTTTTTACGGAATTATAAGCTGCAACTGCAGTTTCAAGCGATGGGAATAATGCGAACACACTGGCTCCGCTACCGGAAAGCAATGCTTTTCCGCCGCAAGTACTTAGTTTTTGCTTAAGCGATGCTATAAGCGGATAAGCGGGCAAAACTGTTTCTTCAAACTGGTTGTATAAATCAAATGAGTTGTGCATAGGATTTAATTCGCCGTAATTTGCAATGAATTCATCCCATCTCTTGCTTCCCTGCGGAACAACGCCACTGTATGCGGCTGCGGTTGGAACCGTGCAATGCGGGGTTCCAACCAAAATGCACATGCCGGAGCTAATCTTTTCTTTTTGCGTTAGTTTATCGCCAATGCCTTCTGCCAAAGCTGCGCCGCCTTTTATAAAAAACGGAACATCTGCGCCAAGAGTTGCGCCAATGCGCTCAAGCTCTTCCTGAGATGCATGCACTCCCCACAGCTTATTCAACAGCTTCAACGCTGCTGCCGCATCGCTGCTGCCACCGCCAAGCCCTGCGCCCAGCGGCAATTTTTTTTCCAAATAAAAATTTACCCCTTTGGAAACTGCATATATATCTTTTAATTTAACTGCAGCTTTGTAAACAAGGTCCTTTTCGATTGGATAATCCTGAGGTTCATTGTAGGAAAGGGAAATTTCCCCGGAGTTGTTTTGCTCTCCGCATAGAGTGTCTCCGCACGAAAGCGTATGGAACATAGTGCCTATGTCGTGGTAGTTGTCTTCTCTTTTTTTTATTATTGATAAAAAAAGATTTATTTTAGCTGGAGCAAATTCACTTAGCATAGCCTAAAAAGGTTGTTTTTTAACCCTTAATGATCTTGTTTTGCCTTCATCCGATGGCAACAGTTTGGCTTTTGAATAGGATAGCAATCTGCGTCTGTATTGCCTTTTATCATACATATTGTCGAATTTTAATTTTGCAACGAACACAACTGCCAAAATGGCTATGAGAATCATAAACCACATATAGAAAACTGAATCGCCGATATGATGTTCCATTTTCAAGCCTCCGCTTTCGCATAACTTTTACGTTCTTGTTCGCTGATTATTTTATTGCGATTTATGAGGCCGTAGCTAAAGCCTATTATGAAATATGTTAAAACCAAAAACATCAAATATTCTGTAAACATCATAGCAAATCCGGCTACATAAGCTCCAACTATGTTTGCAACCTGAATTATGTTTATCACAAGGCTTTTGCGCTTTTTGAGTTTTGAAAGAAACAATGGGCTAACCATAAGAATTCCGGTCAACACCAGCACCATCAGCGGAATGTAAAGCATATTTTGGAAAGAGGCAAAAAAATCGTGCTTGCACAGTAAAACCATAAGTATGGCATTTGCAACACCTGCGAATGTGCTGGGCATCCCGGAGAAATAATCGGGGTAAGAATCGCTATCCATTGCGTTATATTTTGCAAGCCTCATAGCGGCACAGAGCATATAAATAGCAGAGCCTGCAAAGAGGGCTATTTTGTGTGTTTCATACCAGTCTGCAGCTAAATTTTTATATGCAAATAACATCATAAAGGCAGGCGCTATGCCAAAAGCTATTAAATCGGCTAAGCTGTCGAATTGTGCTCCGAATTCAGAGCTTGCGTTAAAGGCACGTGCGGCAAAACCGTCAAGTTTATCCAGCAAGGTGCAGAAGATTATAAAATGCGCTCCCATTACAACCGAGCCTGCTCCGTTACCGGATGCAAACAAGCCAACAGACCAGCATATAGAAGCAGTTCCCAGCAAAAAACTTAAGCTGGTGAATGCATTCGGAACAATGAATTTTGCCTTTTCCATAAAGATAATGTAGAAAAAAACGACAAACTCTACGCTTGTAAATACAATTTCGTAGCACTTTCCGGTGAATCTTCGCCGCTTGCATTTTTTATAGGCGCAAACTCTTCTTCACGCAAAACGCCGGTTAAAAACATTGTGCCGAGTTTTGGGAAGGCATCGAATATAAACTGTTCAAATTTATATGCACCCTCTATTCCGCACACTTTTTTCACAGCTAAATGCCAAGGCAAAGGCTCGGCTTCCAATTTTCTGAGAGATTCCATAGTGAACAAATGAGCAACAATGTTTCCGCCATCAAACTCTGCCATTCTTTCTCGTGGAATTTCGCTATATTCTATAACAGCAGGCAAATTGTTTTTCAAAACAAAAACACCCATTTTTTCTTCCGGATATTTCTTTTTCACAACCTTAGATGCCGCAGCACTCCCGGATTTTACAAAAGCACCCATAAAAGGTGGGTCACATGGTTTGGCTAAAATGTTATCTACGCCATAAACAAACAAAATTTTTATTCCCTGCTCCTGCAACCAGTTCAAAGCACCGCTGCTTGAAAGCACCCTAAAACAACCGCCGCTGCCATCCGGCACAAGAGCTAAATTTCCATCACTTTCCAAAATAGGTTCGCCTGTTGGAGTAACTGCGCAAATTGTGCCCTGCTCTATGAATTTAATTTTTTCTCTATTTAAACCGAAATAATTTACCTGCTCAAAGTATTCCAGCGTTTCCGTATTGTTCAAAGGGCTTGTCATAATAACCCAGGGAATGTCTTTTCCGTATAGTTTCTTTAGTTCAAGCAGGTGTTCTGCGTGTATTTGAAAAATGGATTTCCCAATTGCCTCTAACTTAAACGCTCCCTTTGGCCCTTCAAAACCAAGCCTTGAACCCTGGCCGCCCGCAAGCAAAAATGCCGCAGCCTCGCCTGCACGTAAAATATCTTTGCCTGCATTTTCAAAATCATTAAAATGCGAGCTGTCTTTAAGCATTTCAAAATTCATTGGAGCTACATTTTCCAAATGCGAGTCCGTATGCAATGTTTCAATGCTGTCCATTGCTTTCCAAGCTTCTAAAATTTTTACACATTTAAAGTTTAAGCTTTCTGCTTCAGGTAAAGTTTTGCTTTCTATGTAGCAGCGAAATTCCGGAGCGTTTCCGCTTTTGCGCAAATGCACAATATCGCCGTTTTCAAATTCCATTCTGTAGCCGTCTGTAGTATTTACGCTGTGCAGTTTGCCTGCAATTTTTGCAAACCCGCCACCATTTGCCAGACTTTGCATTTCTTGCAGCTTTTTGGTTGCAAGTTCCGGCGGAAACTCACGCACTAAGCCGCTTGCCATATATCTCGGAGGAAGTTTTGCCAAAAGCTCGGATAATTTTAAACCCTGTTTTTTGCTTTCTATAATGGTTGCTATAACCGGTGTTAATGCGTCTCTTGTTGTTAAACTTTCGGTTAAAAAACCGCCGTTTGCTTCAAAGCCGGCAACAGATTTATACTTGCTTTGCAAAGTTTTTATTCCTTCAATTACAAAGGGGCTTCCGATTTTTGTTCGCAAAACTTCTTTGAAAAAACCGCTTTTTTCCGCAGCCGTGTTGCAGCTAACAGGAATGGCAATCGCTTCTATTGAGAGTGCTTTTGCCGCTAAAATCCCAAGCGAATCGCCACGGAACCAGTTTCCTTTTTCATCGGAAAGCAATGGGCGGTCGGAATCGCCGTCTGTGCTTATCATGCAATCGTAGGGGCAACCGCTGTTGGTTGCCCCTACGATGTTTGCGCATATTTTTTTTGCGAATTCAATGTCTTCGTTTCGAATGGCTTCGGTATCTACCGGGATAAATTTTTCCGAACGGCCTACTGCCGTTACGTTTGCGCCAAGCTCTGTTAAAATTTCAACCGCTATGTCTCTGCCCACTGCGGAATGTTGGTAAAAGGCTATGTTCGTGTTTTGCAAGGCCTTCTTTGGGAACAGGTTCACAATATATTCTTTGTATAATTTTAATGCTGCGTTGTTTGCAGAAGGCCCACAATCACAGGGAATTTCCACTACGGTTGGGATTTCCACATTTTGTGCCCTTATGCTTTGTTCATCGGATTTTGTTATTTCGCCGTAATAGTCGCAGAATTTTATGCCGTTTCTGTTATCTGGAATGTGGCTTCCGGTTACCATTATGCTTGGAATTCCTTTTTTTATGCTGTAAAGGGCAAGCGCCGGGCTAGGCAAAAAGCCTTGATAATCACATTCAAAGCCTAAGTTTTTAGCTGCAGCCATGCACGCTGCAATTATGCGTGGAGTGCTTGGCCGCAAATCTCCGCCAAAAGCAACTGTTTTTTTTGCATTTGGGTTTTTCAGAGTGTGTTGCAAAAAAGCGAGTGTGTAAGCATAGCACACTTCGTTTGTCATGTCACTAACAAGGCCTCTGGCCCCGCTAGTGCCAAATGCAACACCACTCTTATCCAGCATTATTTCACCATGCCGGCAGATCCGAGCACGTTTTTGTTTTTTTCCGTATACATTTTTTTGAGTTCATCGCGGGCTGGCCCAAGGTATTTGCGTGGGTCGAACTCACCGGGATGTTCGGAAAACATTTTACGTATAGCTGCGGTCATTGCCAAGCGGCCATCTGAATCAATGTTGATTTTGCAAACAGCAGATTTTGCCGCAGAGCGAAGCTGTGATTCGGGAATGCCTATTGCAGCTTCCATTTTGCCGCCGTATTTGTTGATCAAGTCAACATATTCTTGTGGAACGGAAGATGAGCCGTGCAGAACAATTGGGAAACCCGGAATGCGTTTTTCGATTTCTGCCAGAATATCCAAGCGGATTTCAGGGTTTTGACCCGGCTTGAATTTGAATGCGCCGTGTGAAGTGCCTATGGAAATAGCCAAGCTGTCGCAGCCGGTTTTCTTTACAAAGTCTTCAACTTCTTCGGGTTGTGTGTAGGTATGGTGCTCGGCAGATACGTCGTCTTCAACGCCAGCCAGAACTCCAAGCTCGCCTTCAACGGTAACATCGTGTTGATGCGCATATTCCACTACCTTTTTGGTTAAGGCAACGTTTTCTTCGTATTTATGGTGCGAGCCATCTATCATTACAGATGAAAAGCCGAAATCAACGCAGCTTTTGCACAGTTCAAACGAGTCGCCGTGGTCAAGGTGCAAGCAGATTGGAATGTTGCAGCCAAGTTCTTTTGCAAATTCAACTGCGCCCTGTGCCATGTAGCGCAGGAGTGTTTGGTTTGCATATTTACGGGCACCGCTTGATACCTGCAAAATAACCGGGCTTTTGGTTTCCACGCAAGCTTGTATTATAGCTTGCATTTGTTCCATATTGTTGAAGTTATAAGCCGGAATTGCATAACCGCCTTTGATTGCATCTGCGAACATGGCTCTTGTATTCACAAGTCCGAGTTCTTTATAAGATACTGCCATAGATACCTCTTTTGAGTGTTTTGAGGAAAATAGAAAAAAATGCCTACTTCGTACCTTTCATGCGCGGTATTTTTTTTGCCATTCCTTTATTTTTTCATGATGCCCAGACAGCAAAATATCCGGTACTTTCATCCCTTCAAATTCTTGCGGGCGAGTCCAAACCGGGCATCCCGGCTTCCCTTCCATAGCAAAAGAGTCTGTTTCTGCGCTTTCAGCATCGCCAAGCACACCGGGAATCAAGCGTACAACAGCATCACTTAAAATCATGGCAGGCAGTTCTCCACCGCTAACCACATACTCTCCAATGCTAACAGACAAATCCACTCTGCTTTGCCTAATGCGTTCATCCACACCTTTGTAGTGCCCACATACCAAAACCAGATGCTCTTTCTGAGAGAGTTCCTTTGCTAACGAGTGCGAAAACCGCTTTCCGTCTGCGGCCATCAAAATCACGGTGGCGTTGTTTTTTTTTGGTTCACAGAAGTCTATGGCTCTTGCTACAGGTTCGGGCCTTAGCACCATCCCAGGCTCTCCGCCATAAGGAGAATCGTCCACCTGTCCGTAATCGTTAATTGCAAAATCTCTCAAATGCACTGTGCGGAAATTCAAAATTCCGTTTTTCTGCGCTCGCCCCATTATGGAAAAATTCATAGGCGCAAACATTTCCGGAAAAAGAGTTATGCAATCTATTTTCACTTTTTTTTACACTCCAAACTATTTTTAGCATCTGCCGGCGTATATTGAATTTCTGCAGCAACATGCCCATATTCTTGCCTTTTCATGGCTAAAATGTAGAAAGTTTTGTGTAATAATATATATATTTGTTTGCATTGTTGCGGTGGTGTTGCATATACAACCGAAAATTCTATATTACCCCCTATGATAAATCACTTGGTTCTTTGGAAAATGAAGCCTCTGGCAGATGGTCGCACAGGGCTTGAGAATGCTGCGATTTTAGCGCAGCGCATAAACGCCTTAAAAAGCGTAATTCAGGATTGCCTTGCCATAGAAGCAGGCTTAGACTTCAATAAAAGCCCCGCAGCCTACGATGTCGCCTTGTATTCTCGTTTCAAGAACAAAGAAGAACTGGAAGCCTACCAAAAACATCCTGCTCACGTGGCTGTCGCAGAATGGGTTTCCACGGTTGTAGAAACACGTGCCGTGGTGGATTTTGAAATCTAGGGATTCTTTATGAACTCCGATATAGAAATCTTAAGGCAGAAAATAGATTCAATAGAAGACAAACTGATTTCGCTTTTGAATGAGCGTGCAAAATATGTTCTTGAAATAGGGAGAATAAAAAAAGAACAGGACTTGCCCATAATAGATTCAAAGCGAGAAGAGATAATTTTGAACAGGGTAGCCGAAAAAAATCCAGGGCCTTTGAGCAATGAATTTGTAACTGAAATTTTCCAAAAGATAATAGAAGAATCTGTGAGAATGGAGGGAGGCTAACGGCTGGCAGCCGGTAGCTTGTGGTTGAGGATGGAGAATAAATGTATCACATTGGTTGGGCTGGGTTTGCTTTCCGGCTCGGTTGCGCTTGCTGTTAAGCAGGCTGGTTTAAAATTTGCAATTCGGGCGGTTAGCTCAAAAGCCACTTTGGAAAAAGCCAAAGAACACAAAATAGCAGATGAATTTTTTGAATATTCGGAAATTGAAAAATGGTTACCCGGCTCCGATTTGGTTTTGCTATGCAGCCCCATAAAACATATCATGTCGCAAATTGAAGCTTTAAAAAACAATGCCGGGCTAATTTCTAAAACCGTGGTTGTCAGCGATATAGGCAGCACAAAAGAAGAAATATGCCGGCTCGGATTTTCGCTGCCTGCGCCATTCTGTTTTGTAGGAGGGCACCCTATGGCCGGTTCCGAGAAACGGGGCTTTGAAAACGGTGACCATTCGATTTTTGAAAATGCCTACTGGCTTTATTGCTTGCCGGAAAATTTAACGGAATTGCCGGAAATTCTAAGCTATCTTTTGAATTTTTTAGGAAGCCGCCCAGTGCAGATTGCGCCGGATAGCCACGATTTTGCAATGGCGTGGCTTAGCCATGCCCCGCAACTCCTCAGCACATCAATAGCCGCCGCTGTTTCTTCCGATGTGGCAGAGAAGCATTTGCATTTGGCTGGCCGTGGCTTTAGGGATATGACTCGCATTGCCGGTTCTTCATGGGGAATGTGGAAAGACATTTTTGAAACAAACAGAAAAAATGTAACAGAAGCTCTAGGGGCTTACACAGAAAAGGCGCTTGAAATAAAAACCTGCCTTGCCGGCGAGGAATTCAATAAACTTGAGAACGGTTTTTTGCAAGGCAACCAAACACGTTATAATCTGGAAACCGGAAAAAATTATGCTTACCCGCTTTTTGAAATTGTGGCGCACATACCGGATGAACCCGGCTCAATATTGAATGCTTTAAGTCCTCTTTCGGAAAAAAACATAAACATCAGAGACATTGAACTTATGAAAGTTAGAGAAGGCATTGGCGGAACGCTGCTCTTGGCATTCAAGGCAGAAAGCGAAGCCGAAAAAGCGCTTAAAATTTTAGAAAGCAGAGGGATACATGCTAAAAGGCGAATTTGAGCTTTACACGGAAAAAGAAGCTTTTTTCAATTGCGCTTTTTTGGCGGCACTTGCCAACGGAAGCACTATTATCCACGGAGTTAAGGCAACTCCGGAATTCGGCGCATTTGCGGATTATTTAAAAAGCATGGGCGCAAATTTAAACGTGAAAGAAGACAGTTGGGAAATAGAAGGAACAAATTTCAAATGCAACCAGCCGCTTAATTTGGATTGGGTGGGAGAATCTCAGCCCTATATGCAAAGAAATAAAAAAATAATAGAGTGCCTGCTAAACGGAGAACCTTTTCATTGCGAAGAAAAAATTGCGGTGAACGATTCTCTCATAAGAGAACTTGCTTCTTTTGGCGTGGAGCTGGAATGGAAACTTGATGGCCCCGACGAAGAAGATGAGCTTGCAAAACGCATGGCGAGAGCCAAAGGCGTAAAAAACGAAAGGAAATGGATTTGCGATATTTTGCCTGTGCGCTCGTTGCTTGCAAGAGACAGGTTTGTGCCGGGTTCCGTAACAGAAGCTGCTTTTTTGGCTCTTATGGCATCGATAGTTTCCGGTTCCGAAATACTGATAAAAACGGTTGCTTTAGACACTACCCGTGCCGGAATTTTTGCTGCATTCAAACGCTTGGGCGCAGATATTGAAGTTGAGTCCAGGCACGAAAAGGGCAGAGATGTTTGGGGCAATTTAAGAGTGAAATATTCGCAAGAGCTTAAAGGCAGGCGCTTTAACGCAGATTCCCTGTGCACGTGCCTTGAAGAAATTCCCTTGCTTGCGGCAATGGCCTGCTTTGCAGAAGGCGAGAGCATTTTCAGTTTGCCGCACTTTGCAAAAGATTTTTGCAAACCGGCTTTTGAAATTCTTTACAAGAACTTCAAAAGCGCAGGCATTGAATGCGGCCTTTACGAAGACGGGTTCATTCTGCGTGGAGTGCCGGAAATAAACCCCGACAATTTCGATTGCAAAGGCAATGCGATTGTGGGCCTTGCTTTGCATGCATTAAACAAAAAGGCAAAAGGCAAAAACGAAGTTATAGGAATAGAATGTATAGAGAATATTTATCCGGAAACAATCAATAAAATCGGGGCTTAAAAACGGTATGAAAATAGGCATAGTTACACGCAAGGAACAAAATCCTAAATTGCTGGAAGCCTTGGCCGCCATAAAGCATTGGGGCAAAAGGCGTAGCGATAAGATAATTTACGGTTCTGTTGGAGCACGAAATTTTGTGAATTTGCGAGAATGTGATGTTCTGGTTGCTATTGGCGGAGACGGCACTGTGCTTTCTGCGGCGCATTTGGCATGCGGAAAAGATATTCCCATTGCCGGCATAAATGCCGGGCGTGTTGGTTTTTTGGCAGAATACAAATTAGAAGATGTCCCTGTTGTTTTGGATGCTCTTTCAAGTGGGGCTTTTAGCACTCAAAAACGCATAATGCTTGATTGTTCGGTTTTTGTGAAGAATAAAAAAATTTTGAACCGCACGGTTTTGAATGAGATTTTCATGCACGCACACGCTCCCGAAAAAATGGTTAATTTAAATGTTAGAATAAACGATAAATTTTTAACGGAATACTGGGCAGACTGCCTTATGCTAGCCACTCCCACAGGTTCCACCGCCTACAATCTTTCTGCGGGAGGCCCAATAATATATCCGTCTGCAGAGGCTTTTGTGCTGAACCCTGTTAACCCTATGAGCCTTTCCGTTAGGCCGATTATTATTCCGTCTTCTTCTGTGTGCAAAATAAAATGCGTTCCCGGAAGCCAGGTAGAAATGGTTTTCGACGGCCATTTTACCGAACGCCTTAACGAGCAGGCAGAGCTAAGAATAAGCCGCAGCCGCTACGCTACGCACTTTGTGCACATAGGTGATTCCGGCTTTGTGAACGCATTGCGAGAAAAGCTAGGTTGGACAGGAAAAAGAAAGGTTTAGGGAAAAACTGGGCCCAGCAGGACTTGAACCTACGACCAGCGGATTATGAGTCCGCTGCTCTAACCAACTGAGCTATAGGCCCTTAAGATTTTGGTGTAAAAGTAGAAAAATATTTTTCAGCTGTGAGTTCCCAAGGAACTCTTAATGAACTTGCGTTATTAACCAGCTTGCTCCACAAGCTCTTGTTTTCGCAGAAAACAGATTCGGCAATGCGGAATTGCCCCAAAATGAAATCCGGCGAAACATCGGCGGCTACAAAGGCATTTGCGTTGTCTTCTTCTTTTTGTCGTTCAAATGGTTTCAAGAACTCAAAAGACTTGTTTGCGCTCCTGCTCGAAAGCGGCAGCGAGCCTGCAGCAGAGGCTTGGAGAAGCAGAGATAAAGACGGATCTTCTGCGTTTATTGAAAAGAAAATATCAGCGGCTGCGAGCCTGTGGTGCAAGACTTCTTCATTTTCAGTGAGCGGCAAAAGAGCTATTTTTGAACTGTTCTTTTCCTGTATGGTTGTAAAGAACTGGTAGTTAGGGTCTTCTTCGGAAAGCCCAATGACAAGCTGTAAGTTCATGTTTAACAGGTTAGCCAAAATCGTGGATATAATCTGAGCAGAAGTATCAAAATTGGATTCCAAATGCGAATAAACGAGCATGCTGGAATCTATCGCAAGCCCAAGCTCTCGTCTCAAAGCATCCTTCTTTTGCTGCTTGAAAGCTTCCACATCATTTTCAATGCCCCACACACTGTAATCAACGCCGTTTTGAACTCCCAAGAGCTTGCGACTCTGGCTCTCCAAAAATCCTCTTATGCCTCCCGGCGAATCTGTCGCAAGTATATGGTTCAAATAGCTTGCCGAAGTGAATGCAACCTTGTCGGAATATAGAATGGCAGCTTTTAACATGCTAATCTTGTCCCAGAATTCGTAACCGTCTATATTGAAACCCTCAGCCGGCAAACCCATTTTTGTTATGTATCTGGAACTGCAATGGAAATCATAGCGAATGTTGTGTATGGTTAAGGTAACCGGAACATTTTGAAAATAATCCTTGTAAACCGTTTTTGCAAGTGCGCCGGCAATGCCGCTCCATTCGTGAACATGCACGGCATCCGGTTTAAAACCGGTTTCTATGCAGTAATTCATAGCTGCAGAAGCAAAAAACGAAAAGCGGAAGTGGTTGTCGGAGTAAGACTTCTCACGGTTGTCTCCGTATATGCCGTCCCTGCCGAAATAATCCTCAAACTTGATAAAAAGATCCTTGCCGGCTGTGTTTGTAGGGCACTGGTCGGTTCGTTTAAGCACTGAATATTCAAAATCCCTGAGTTTTTCTCGGAATTTGCCTTCTTCTTTGTAATTGCTTTCTGGTTCAAATTTCGAAAAAAATGGGGAAAACCCTACTACACAGGCTCCTAATTTGCGATAAGCTGCGGCAATATAGCCTATAGACCTTGCCAGCGGACTAAGGCTTGAGGAGTAACTTTCCGAGCTAACTAAAAGAATTTTCATAAAAACACTCTATACTATATAAAAATATTCTATTTTTTCAAAAAGCGGAATATTTTTTTGAAAAAAATTATTCCAAATTCAACTAATGAGGTTTTTTATGAGCAAAAAATTGTCTCTTCTGGTTATCCTACTAGGGGTAGCTGTTGCTTTTACAGGGTGTAAAAGCAAAAATGAATCTAACGGAGACCGTTATCTTAAGGAAGGCAGGTACAGGAATGCTGTAAATTCCTACACCAATGCCCTGCAAAAAGGCAAAGTTTCAAAAGATTTTTACGATAATTTCGTTGTTGCATACATAAGTGCCGCAAAACAAACCGCCAAAAAGAACGCTAGTGACGACTTAATTCGTTCTTACGCCGAGCAAATCTTCAAAAATATGCCCAATGTTAAGAACAAAGCAGCCATAGACTCTGTGGTGCAAGGTCTATCGGAAATCGGATTGGCGCAGATTAATGGCGATTTTGAATACGAATACACATTGCAAGGCTTCAGAAACTTGGATAGCGCAATATCAATAGCCAAAAAGAACGGAGCAAGTGCCAACTTTGCCGAGGCTACTCGCAAAAAAGCAGAAGATGCTCTTGTTAAGAGAGTTCTTGAAAGCGCAGAGGGTGCGGGGAACGACATAACCACAGAGTATGTGCTCTTAGAGGCTGAGGTGGTGGCTCCCGGCAATGCGGATTTGAAAAAGGCTTTGAATAAAATTCGTTTGAAAACCCGTGATACTTTTCTCATTTTCGCAGAAGAAATAATTGGGCAGCGCGCAAGCCGTCTTGTGGATAAATACGGTTATGTAATAGCTTTCCCGAATATAAGCATAAGCTCAACCGGCACCACCGGAGAAGTTTCTATTTGGAATTCCACCGGCAACAATGTTGCTTTTGAACCGGGCCTGCTCAAATTGGTTTCAAAAACCGGAGAATCCGTTTCTGCCAAATACACAGGCGGCGGCTGGTGTGGCATGGATGGAGTTGTTGGCGGGCAGTACAAAGAATCCAGAAATCCATTCAAAGGTTCCACAGGCGAATTGCGCACGGAAAAAACCTGCAATGCAAAAATCTCTTTTGCGTATTCAAAAGGTTTTGAACCCGACTATGTGGATTACAGAGATAAAGACAACAACATAGGTAGAAAATATCTTGGATATAAATAAGCTCGCAAAATTATCAAGATTAACACTTTCGGATTCAGAAGCCGCTCAAGCAGAAGAGCGGCTGCAAGGTTTGCTTAAGCTTATGGAAAACTTGAAAAGTCTGGATTTGGATAATGTTGAACCTATGATAGCAAACGAAGCATCTTCATTGCGAGAAGACATTCCTGCGCAGGGCTTCTCCTATGAACAGGCTTTTCTCAATGCTCCGCAAGAAGAAAACTACCATTTTGCAATCCCCAAAGTTATATAAAATATGCCTATAGGTTCTAAAATTTTAGTATATTCGAAAGACGCTGGAACTACCGAAAGGATTGTGCGCTTGCTAATGTACCAAAGATTTGTGCTTAAAGCGGTAGATAACATATCTTACGCAACGCTTGCGCTTGTTTCCGGTGAATATCCCATATTCATTTGCTGCTATTCCGAAGAAGACAAAGAAGTTATGGAATTTATGAAATATATAAGGCAAGATGCGCAAATACGTTCTGTTATACCTGTTGTGCTGCTGCAAAAACCAACACGTGAAATTTTATCCGAATTTATAAAAATAGGTTGCTCAAATCTTGTCTTGCAAGATGCCGGTCATCAACCTCTTTTGAACAAAATAGAAGCAGTTGCCGAGTCTATTGGTGATGTTCGTGATAAAAGGCAGTTTGCCCGCATTGAAATTCCCGAATACGAAACCGCCCAGCTTTTGATAACGGCAAAAAACGGAAACAAATATCCGGTGCGTGTTAGCAACATATCAATGGGTGGCATACAACTTTCGTGGAGTTCTGATAGAATACCGGTTCAAAGAATGAGCGTTGGTGATGTGCTGGTTAATTGCCTGCTTGTTGTAAAGAACCTCGATTTATACGCAGACTTGCGGATAATTTCTGTTTTCAACTATAAAGCCGGCTTGCAGTTTCTGACTATGAACGAGGAGCGCCAGTCAAAACTGTGCAATTTTATTTACGAAAGATTTTCATCCGAGAAGGTTTAGCATTTCTCTAACAGCTCTTTCCATTCCAACAAGTGCGGCCCGTGCTATAATGCTATGCCCAATGTTCAGCTCTTCTATGCCGTTTAGTTCTGCAATGCGGCCTACGTTGCGATAGTTAAGCCCATGCCCGGCATTCACCTTTAAACCGCTTTTTGTTGCGAATATAATCTGGTCTTGCAGGTTCAGGAGTTCCTGCTCAATTTCTTTTTCACGGCGAAGCTCGCATGCGTTTGCATAAGGCCCTGTGTGGAATTCTACATAATCGGCACCTGCTTTTCGTGCTGCTTTAACCTGCTCTATTTTCGGGTCTATAAACAGGCTAACCAAAATTCCAGAGCTGCGCAAATTCTGAACAGCATCGGAAATTTCCGAAAGGCGGGCTTCTACGTTTAAGCCTCCTTCTGTTGTGAGTTCGTTTGGGCCTTCGGGAACAAGCGTTGCCATATTAGGAAGAACTTGTTTTGCAAAAGCGACCATTTCTGCGCACACAGACATTTCCAGGTTAAGAGAGCTGCTAACGGTGTGCCTTAGCAAATGTACATCGCTATCGTTTATATGCCGGCGGTCTTGCCTCAAATGCACGGTTATTCCGTGGCACCCGGCCAGTTCAGCAAGCATAGCCGCAGTAACAGGTTCCGGTTCGCGCACCTTGCGAGCTTCTCTAATTGTTGCTATATGATCTATATTTACACACAAACGTTTTGCCATAACGGGTAATGTAGTAAATTTCTAGATTCCTCCTATGTTGCTTGCTCTTGTAGGTCTGGACGAATTTGCGAAAGACGAAAGAATAAATGAGTTCCTGAAAGAATCTCTTAAAGACGGTTCACAGAGTAAGGTATTTTTTGTATCTGACTATTTGAAAGACGGGATTTCCTTAACGGCAGACATTGCTACTGCCTTAACACCGTCTTTTTTTGAGCCGGCGGCAAGCGTTGTGGTGCGGCACTGTGAGCTTTTGACTGCAGATGAGCACAGGCGGCTTGCGGAATTTATCGGCAAAAACTTCCAAGGCAATCTTGCTTTGGATTTTTCCGAACTGGATAAAAGATGTGTTTTATGGAAACTTCTTGAGAAAACAAAATCCGGGGAAATTTTTGACCCTCCTTCCAAGTATGGTGATGCTGTTCAAAAATGGATAACAGTACATGTGCAAAAATATTTTCAAAAGAAAATAGACTCGCAGGCTGCGCAATATATGGCAGATGCTATTGGAGCAGATACAAAGCGGATTCATGGGGAAATAAAAAAGTTTTTCCTTTACGATCCGAATATTCAAGAAATAAATATGCAGCATTGCGCTCTGTTCATTCAGCAGAACAGAGAAGTTCCGGCTTTTGAATTGCAGGAATCTTTTGGTTTTCGCAACATGCAGGCGTTTTTGCCCAAGTTCCGTAGAATTTTGGCAGAAGAAGGCGAGGCTGCCTTTATGCCCATAGTCGCAGTGCTAAGAAACCACGCACTTACTTTGCTTCACATACAAACCATGCGTGCAAAAAGAATTCCCGATTACGATATAATCTCCAAGACTTTGCCACCCAAGCAATCTTTCCTTTACCATAAAAACCGATTGCCGGAACAAAGTTCTCGCTGGGGTTTGGGCAGCCTGCAAAAGGCTATTTTGCGCCTAGACGAGTTGTCTTATGCAAGAAAGATAGGCTTTTATGGCGATTTGCCATCTTTTGAGCTTGCTGTTTGCAGCCTTATGCTTTGATTTTCTATATTCATTAGAACAATGAGTACTCAAAAAATTTGCTTAGGTGTGGAAACATGCCCAAACGGGCTAAAAATTGCTTTGGTAAACCTAAAGCACAGAAAGATAATTAAAGTAGATGCGGTTCCAACATCTGGTAATCCGGTTAACGATACTTCTGTTTATGCTTCTGCAATAGGTTCTTGGGTAAGGAGCAAGATAATTCCGAAAATAGAATTGGTAGCGATTGCCGTTCCGGCCAGTAGTTGCGTAACACGTGCAATATCCATTCCAAAAGAAACTGAAAACCTGGGGTCTTATATAGGTTGGGAATTTGCTTCTGCAATAAACACAAAACCCGGCGATTACAAGCTTGATACGTTTTTTTTCCCGAATACAAAAAAAGCCGAACGTGCCGTTATAAGCGCATACCGCAAAGAATTGGTGAATTCATTTTGCTCGTCCGATATGGAAAAGAGCGGTTTTATGCCAAGCAGCATTATGACAGAATTGTGCTGCCTGTTCAATTTGCTTGAATATACTGAGGGATTGGGGAGTGCAGTGAAATGCGTTTTAAAAATTGATGAAAAATTTGCGATAGCATTTTGGGCAAATGAATATGGGCCTTTAGCTTTTAGAATACTGCCAGGAGATTGCATTTCCGAAGAATCGGTTCTCGGTATGCTTGAAAGTGGTTTCGGTGATTTTCCAAAAGCGAAAAGAGTTGTTAAATTTTGCGGAGAACTTACCGAAGATTCTCACTTTGCAATGGAACTTATGGCTTCGGCAAAAAAAGCGAAAAATGCTATGAACATATCAATATGGAATTCTGTAAATAAATTTTCTTTGGAAAAGAGCGGAGAGTTTTCAAAATTGCCACAGTGTTTGGTTGCTGTTGGCGCAACATTGAATTGTCTATAAATATAAGGGTGGAGTTTTTTATATGATAAAATCCAGTTTAATACAGCCTCAGCAGCCGAAAGTCTCGGCTCCCAGCGTGAAAGTAGCCGCTGTAAAAAAGAAAGCTCCTCAAAAGAGTTCGGGCACAAGCATTTTTAAAGGAATGTTCTATATGCTGCTGCTTGCCATTTTGGCTGCAGTCGGTTATGTTTCATATTACGGCATGCCGGATTCTGTGCGAAACGCAATACCGCCGGAAGTTACGGAATTTTTGCCGCCGGAAATTTTGGAGTTTTTGGGGTTGACAGAAGTTGCCGTAAAGCAAGCGGAGGCACAAGGCCCCAACGCTCCCAAGCTTATTGCTCAAGGTAGAAAGCCGGAAGATCCTTCCATTCCTATTAATGGTTCGGTGGAAGAAGTTGTTAGAACAATGCGTCCGGAAATCTTCTTTAAAAACAAGGTTTTGTCTGAATATAAAGAACAACCTGTAAGCAATCGCATCACTTACCAAAAGCAGGCTTTTCACATAATGCTTAGCACTTTTTATAATGTTACGCCCGATGGCGTAGGCTATCTTGACCTTGCATATCAGGCTCCTAATTTTTTCTTTGCTCGCGCAATAGCTCTCGATGCCCGCACTCGCGCATCTTATATGGATAATTTGGAATCACGTGTTTCATCTTTGGTTCGTGCAGACTCCTCTACGTCTAGAGACGGCAACGTAGAATTCATTGTGTTTGGCGCATTCCAGCAACCGAAATTTAGCGATTTGAAAACCACGCAGCTTGTTCATTTTTCAAGAATAAATTCCGAAATTCTCGCTTTGCGAAATTTGGCAATAACTCATCAAGTGCGTTTATCCGGCTTGGAAAAACCGCATGAAGAAAAAGTCGGAAGCTATCGCAGAGTAGTGTTGCACACAGTTACCGATGCCGATTATCCGTCGCTTTTAAACTTTGCAGAAGCTTTGCAGGAATCCGAAATCGCATTTGGAGTTCAGCAATTTTCATCTCGTCCGTCCGGCCCTGAAAAAATGCAATCCGTTTTGGAATTCGTATTATACGCATCAACAAAATAGGTTTCTATAGTAAAAATTACCGTCAACCCTCATGCCGTTGCTGCCAAGAAACATCTCCGGTAAATAAATGGAGAGATTAAATTCCCCAATAATATCTAAGCATAAGAGAAAAGAAACTTTTTTCATAGTGTTTTATTGAACTTTCCGCAAATAAATTCCAATCATCGCTTAAATCAAGGGAAAGCCAGGTTTTCAAATCGGTTTTAACGGCATGTTTTTTCACGGGCAAACGCAAATAATCAAAAGATGCTCCAAATCGATATTTTTTTGCAGAAAAGCCTCTAATGAAAACTTGAAAACCTGCGTAATAATCCTTCTGTTCATTCTCAAAAATCGAGCAACGCCATAAATACCCCAGCAAGTAATTTCCGAATATAGCGTAAGTTTTGCCCAAACCAATATTCGTTACCCTGACATCCTCTATTCCAGATTCAGCAAACCATGACCAGTCAGTGAGAAAATTATCAGAAGTGATTTCCGAGCGAAGGCGCATAAACCACAATTCTTTGAGATTTACCCTGTTTGAATTAAAATACAAGCTCAATGCCAATAACTCAAAGCTTATTCTGTTTGAATAATAACCTCCATTATCACTCATATCATGTAAAAATAACCTAAAACGCAAATTTGCATAAGGTTTTTCTAAAAACAGCATCCCAACATCCAAACGGCTGTATTTATGGGGCATTTGCATATTGTCTTGCGACAAAGGCTTATCTATGCGTCCGCCTTCATTAAGCAATCTGATTAAATTTTGCGGGGTTAGCGGAAACGGAGCTTCGGGAATTGAATCAAGGGAACTTTTCAACAATTTATAGATTCCGTCCACGCAGTTGTTTGTAAAAAATTTATATGAATCTTCTTTTGTTCTCCAAACATTAAGGGTATCATTGAATTTTGCGAGTTCTTCTTTTGAAATTTTAAGCGGATATATAAAAAGTTCACGATTTTCCGTTTCTGCATATTTATGATATTTCTCATAATACGGCATCATCTGATAGTTTGCCTCAAAGCCGCCATATACACCTTTTGTAAGATAGCTGAATACACTGGCATCTTCGGCTTCTGCCACGAATTCTATGGTATTCCATAACGGATATGGCAGCAAAGAATCTGCTTGGAGCAAAAACACATGCCCCAGCACAGAGGCCGGGTTCTGGTGATAGGGTGATGTTAGAACAATAAAAAGCGCAGAAGAAAATGTCAACGAAACACCATTTACATTGATTTTTCTATTTCACTTCCAAAGACTTCAGCATTGCCGTTAGCTCTTCTCAAAGCTCTTTTTATTAAAACCGAAGCTTCGTCTTTAGGAATCCCTTCGCTTTCCATAAGCAAAACCAGCGAATTAAAATGCTCTCCGCCGCCTTTTTTATCGTCGTCGGCTATTCGAGCATAAGATTTCACCGCAAAATTCTTTACGGCACTGTGTTTTGCCGCCGGAGCATTCTGCTGCACACTCTGAGCAGGTTGAGATGCCGGCTGTTGCATAACGACTACGGGTTGTTGTTGCTGTTGAGGCGGCTGATGATAAATAACAGTTTCTTTATTGGCCTTTCCACCGCTTGTAGTGCCACTAGTGGAGCCACTGCTGGCACCTCCCGTAGTGCTGAAAGAAAGTATCAAAATGAGCCCTAAAGCCAGAACGATCACCATAAAAACCTCCTTTTGTTGAATTGAGAATGTGGTCTGATTTCAATAATATAGTAAAATCAATCATCGCCATAAAACCACGTCAAAAATTCCTCAGGCATATTTCTCTGCATACATGATTCATAGTCAGCAAAATTTTCAATGATGCCATAAAAAGCATTTTCTATGCAATTATAATCACTTGAAGAAGCGCATGTGGCAATAGCGCTATTGCATGCTGCTTTCCGTTCGTTAAAAGAAGCTTCCTTTCCTGAGCAAGTATTGCCATTATAAGTAAATGTCCAACTTTCAATATTGTCTTTATAATCTTCATATACTTTTATAGTGTGGCTTCCTTTTGATATTGTATAGGAATTGCAATCAGAAATCTTGTATGTCCAACCGCCTCTAACTCTTCCGTCTTCCCTTTTATCCATAAGGCAAATATCGCGCGTAACAGTAATCTGGTTTTGCAAAATATCCAATTTCACAATATCAAAACCTTCAATGCACTCATAGTAGCCATCACCATAAATGTCTCCGCAGGATTCTGACTTATTTTTATTTCTAGTCCAAGTTCCTTTAACATCATTTGAATTTCCGTTGAAATCTATCGTCTTATCACCACCATCAAAGCTGGCAGACATAACTCCATTATCTATTGAATATTTTATTGTACGGGTCCACGATTCTGTTTTAAATCCGTCAGATTCACAGTACCCCCACTCATCTGGTATTGATATTTCAATATAATCGGATGTTATGTCCGTTACATTGTAATTTTGCGTCTTTGGGCCGCTACTGCCAGTGTCGTTGCCGCCACCATTATCATCGCTAGATGAACAAGAAACTGTGAATGCCATAGCAAGCACAAAGCTTGCTGCCAATAGAGTAACTTTACTCGTTTTCATATATACCTCCTTGGGTAGATTGGGGAAAATTAGTGTGTGTGTGTGTG
>Ga0209755_10000341_pt1 | contig 88649 bp, 42 predicted proteins | sample TergutCo191P1_FD_187301 | JGI IMG/M metagenome (GOLD analysis project Ga0209755, IMG submission 187301) | Cornitermes sp. P1 segment gut microbial communities from Petit-Saut dam, French Guiana - Co191P1 (SPAdes) (version 2) | ecosystem: Host-associated > Arthropoda: Insects > Digestive system... | reverse complement strand
CCGATCTATGTCTATGTTTTCGAGTGTCTTTGTTTCGCGGAAGGGGTAGAGGTTGACGACCAGCACATCTATGGCGGGGATGTTGTGTTCCTGCATCGTTTGCTGATGCTTTGGGTTGCCGCGCACGGCAAGCAGGCCGCCGTGTACACGCGGGTGCAGGGTCTTGACGCGCCCGTCCATGCATTCCGGAAAACCTGTTATGTCCTCGACCTCCGTTACCGCGAAGCCGCCCTTGCGCAGCGCTTCCGCTGTGCCGCCTGTCGAGATTATTTCGTAGCCGCTAAGCTTCGCTGCCAGTTCTAGTATATTCCTCTTATCCGAAACGCTAATCAGTGCGTATTTCATTTTCAGCCCTCATTTCTGCTTGATATTCCGACGGGGTGATTCCTTCGTATTGCTTGAAGACCGAGCGGAAGTATTTTACATCGTCAAATCCTACCTTGCGGCAGATTTCTTCCTCCGTCAGCTCCGAGCCTGTCAGCATTTTACGTACCTCGTTCATGCGGACGCGCATCACGTAGTCAAAGAGATTTACGCGTTCGCGTTCCGAAAAGACTTTGTTAAGATGCTCAGGTGTGGTGCCGAGGCTGACCGCCATCCGCGCGGTGGAGAAGTTTTCTGTATAGTTGCGGTCGATGTATTGCTTTGCCGCGCGGAACAGGCGCTGATGGTTTTCTTCCGTGTAGGTGCGGACATAGGTGCAAAAGCTTCGCAGCGCCTTGTCGAAGGTTAACAGGCCTTCTTCTAAATTTTGTACCGCGAGGATTTCCGCGGTGGGGAACAGTTTTGGTATTTGGTTTGCTATTGGCAGGTTTTGTTCGCTGATGTAGCGGCTTATGCGGATTATTATGTTCATAAGGATTTTTGGTAACAACCCCTCGGGCATAGGCCCGCTCTGTGCCAGCGCGTCGAAAAGCTCCAGCAGCACCTGATGGCAGTACTGATAATCGCCCACCACAGCCATGTATACGAGTCTGTCCTCGCGGTCTATGGGGTAGCGGTAGGTAATGCGGTTGCCCGCTTCTACAAACTCCAGCGGAATGACCGCGTTATACCCCATGCGGAAGCGGTAGCGGAAGGCCGCCATCGCCTCCTTGTACGACACGCCTATATCCTGAATGTTGTCGTACGTGCGCCCGAGCCCGATAGATACGCGTGTCTCGGCCTTATCGTGAATCAGCTGCTTTACGCTGTCGAAGTGGCTGACCTTGTCCTCGATGGAGTTGTACCCGCCCATCAGCACCGTTACCGAATGGAAAGCCGACATAAAACAAATTGCCTCGCGCCCCGTCATGGCTTCTGTTACTACCTGAAAGATTTTGTAAATCAGCAGATGTTTTTCGCTCTCGGTAAGGGTCAGTGCGATTTGCCTAAAGTGGTCGATATGCACCACCGCCGCCGAGTAGCCCGGCGACAGCTTGAACCCGAAATGCGCAAAGCCGTCCGTAATCTCGTCCTCGGTATCTATATGCCCCTCTGCCAAACTGCGCAGGAAAATGCCCTCGTAGTGCGCCATATTGTCGTGGTAGCGTTCCTTTTGCTGCTTGACCTGCTCGCGGACTTGGTTTGCACGTTTTTGCTGACCGAGTGCGAGGTTAAGGCAGCGGGACAGCTCTACGGGCTTCACGGGGCGGTACATGTAGTCGATTACACCGAAATCGCGCGCGCGGCGCATGTACTCGCTTTCATTGAAGGTACCGTAGACGATGAAGCGGATGTCCGGAAAAGCGTCGTGGACTTCCTTGAAGCGCATGAAGCGCACCCCGCCGAAAAATTTTATGTCCGCAAGCAGGATGTCCGGCTTCATGTCGCGGATGGCGGGGATTATGTCCTTCTTTGGGTCGTTAAAACTTCCGACTATTTTCAGGGTAGGGAAGCTGCGCCGGATGTAGGTGCGGAAGTTTTTTATATTGTCTTTGTCAGTATCGACAAGCATGATATTCATGGGCTACCTGCCTTGCTTCCGGATTTGTTTGTATAAATTCTTCGCGTTTGTTATATCGGCATGTGTGGCTTCGCGCCCGCCGTAGCGCACGGGGATGTAGATGTCGCGGAGTCTTGACGCGTCCGGGGAAAGCTTGGCGTAGTCCGCGCTGGTCGCGGAGACTTCCTGCGGGACGCCGCTTTTCCAGCAAAATTTAAGGAAACGGCGGTACTGCTTGCGCAATGGGCTTATAGTGGTGCGGTCTTTCTCTTTCCTCAGTTTTTCGAGCGGGATGTATTCTTGGATTATGCCTTCACTTGCGCCGCCCAGGCCTTGCCAGCTCATCAGCTTTCTGAAAAGCAGCACCAGAAGAACAATTCCCACGATAGTCCCAATCACCGTAACCACAGCGGCAAAAGTATCGAAGTCTCTGGGTACTATATCGTCACCCCAGTCCATTTCGAATATATCCTGCTCGCCCGCTCCAAAATTTTCCAGCATCTCCCGCGCGGTATCATTGTCGATAAACCAGCTGAAAATCGGCCCGATTATGAAGAACATCGCGTATGCCGCTACCAAGAGAATGTTGCCGATTACATTGAAAAACAGAAACGAAAGCAGCGTGGACATAACACTGAAGAAAGCCCCGCTGCTTACCGCAATCACAAGCAAAATGAACCCCGCCACAGGCAGCAGGTTAATTATCCTGAACCGCATATCCTTTTGCAGCTCCTGGTGCTGGCGGTTTGTCCGCATCAGGATAACGGCAAGCGTAAGAAACAGAACGGCAAACGGAATCGAGCCCGCCTCAAGATACCCGCGCGCGAACACGTATGTGAAAAGCGCAAACGGAATATACGCCTTGAAGAACAGTGCGAAAGTAGAGCTGTAGTCATACATGCCCGCGAGGTGCTTTTTCATCACGAGATTATAAATAAGGTAGACAAGCGGCGGTAAGCCCAAAATAGCCGCGCCGGCGGCAAGCGGCGGCTCGAACGCCGCAACAATGAAATTAGCAAAAGCCAAGTAAAAGCATATATCGGCAAGCATTTTCAGGATAAAATTCATGCTACTTCATCCTTTCCGCACGGATGACTAAGTCGCGGTCTGTAGCCGCAACCTCGCCGTCCGGTACTATGTAGATGATTGACCTGTCTTCCTTCTGCTGCTTCTTCGCACGCTCAGCCAACGCGGAAAACGGCTCATCCGCGTCATATGCCGCGCGCCCAAGCCCTTCGAGAATGCCGCGCAAGTGACCCTTGCCTAGCCCCTCGCTTACGTATTTCCACTTGCCAACCGCGCCTGTGCTGACTATGTTCGAGAAGAAGTCGTATTTAATCTTGCGCCGCTCCAGGCTGAGACAAACCTGATGCGCGATGGACAGGCTCTTTTCGATTAAATCGGCGTAGTTTTCGCTTTTTGTTTCGAGGCTAAGCACTACGCTTACGGAAATTTCCGTAGTGTAGTCCAGTGATTTCACCATCATCCTGCCGCTGCGCGCGCTTGCCGTCCACGAAATCGCTTTCATAGGTTCGCGCCCTGTATATTCGTTGTACCCAACGGTCAAAACCGGGTCTTCGAAAATAAAACGCCGCACCGACTGGTCGCCGATAAACCCGCCAAGCACTTTAGCCAGGTAGTCGTCCTCCGCGGCCTCCGGGTATACCACAACCTCATTGAACCCCGCAAAGGTAGTGTAGCTTTCCTCAAGCCCAAGAAAATCCCCGCCGCGCAGCACCGCCCCGCTGAAAAGGTGCCGCCCCCGCTGCGGGAGCGAAACAGGCACCCTGCGCACAAGCGTACTGCGCGGCATCAGGTAGACCTTTGATACGTGTTTTAGCTCGCTCGCACGGTCGCCCTGTGCCGTGACGGCGCTGCGCGCATGGATTTGCGTATGCGCGGGCATTATCTCGGACATTTGTACGAAGGGGATGAACCGCCATCCGCTGTTTGCAAGGCTTGTGATAAGCTCGAAGCGCTCGTTCGGCGCGGCGAGCGTGCGTGTGGCGCGGCTTGTGAACGCTACGCCCTTGATGGCGTTGTCCATGGACCAGCGTTGGATTAGGTAGGCTGCTATCAGCAGTATGATTAGGAAAATGGTTGGCATGGTTAGCTCCTTTGGTGTGGGTATGGCATTATACCATATAATGCGGGGGAGTGGATTGCTGCAAAAAAATAGCTCCCTAGCCTTGTCAGACTTGGGAGCTTTGGTTAAACTATTGGGGACAGCAACCTTTTGTGCAAGTGAATAGGAACGGGAACATGACATATCCCATAGCAGAAAAGTTCAAGAACGAATCTTTTGTTAAACCGGCCTTAAAGAAAACTGAGTTTTACAAGGGCGGGCTGTTTGCTATGCAGAGGCGTTTTCAGCATAGTCTTCTGCCTTTTCCGGGCGCTTTTAGAGAGTTCCTTGAACGTACAGAGGGTTTGGATAATTCCTCTATTGTGACTGTAATGTGGGAGTATGTCCGCTTGGAATAGTTACTTTACTAAGCGTCAAATTACTCGTCAATACGCTCTATCTTGAAGATAACAGGCCTTGTTCCGTCATTGCAACATGCAATCATGACATTTTCCTCTTTTGTCCATCCACGCATAATCGACCCGCCTTGCAGCGCAGCGTATACGTATCGGCTGATGCAATCCCATGCCTCGCCACAAAATGTACCATTCAGCATACGATGAAAGTCCATGCTGTCTTCCAGCAGCCATTCCTGCCCGTCTTTGTAGAATTCGCATCTTCCCGCTTTGGGGTTTGCGAGATACTGTTCCTGCAAATCTTCGTAGAGTTCCCTTCGCAGTATCGTGATTTTGCATTTGTGCTTTGCCATTGAAATATCCTCCTCTAGTTTGCTTGCGGTTGTTAAAACCGTGTCAGCTTCCGCCCCATATACAACGTAAAAACCCCATCCTGCGCGTACACTCCCCCATGCCGCGCCACAGCCTCCCTTACCCCCGCATACAAAGCCGTCCTATTCTCCTCGGGCAGCGCCCTATTAGGCGACATAGTATCCATAAGCGCAACATACTCATCCGCGCTATACATAAGTGTAGTCTCATAAAACTTCAGAAAAACATCACCAAAGCCATACGCACCCAAATCCTCAAAACCGAACCCGTGTTTAATCCCTGCGGGTTCTGCTAAATCCTCGTTTGAGTGTCTGACGACCCTCTCTGAGGATGTGTAGTAGCTATAGTAATATTTCTCGAAGACGGCTTGGATTTCTTCATAGAGTTCATCGCCGTCCGCTGTGTAGTCATTGTACCTGAGCAGGGCGAATGTCCCGCCGGGTTTCAGCAGCCGGAAGACTTTTGGGCAGCCTATGTCCGCGTCTATCCAGTGGAAGGCGGAAGCGGAGTATATTAGGTCATATGTATTTTCTGTCAATACGGCGTCTTCAAATGCGGCGACCGTTACCTTGAAATTATCATAGTCCTTGTGCTTTTCTGATATATATTCCGCCATGTTTGCGCCCAGTTCTACGGCGGTTACGTTGTATCCCGCGTTAAGCACGGGCGTTGTGGCTTTGCCTGTTCCTGCGCCTATTTCTATGGCTTTTTTGCCTTCGCAGGCGTTGTTGTATTTGAAGATATCGTCGAACATCGGCTGTGGGTAGTCCCAGCGGGCTTTATCGTAGTTTAGTACGATTTCGTCGAAGTGTACTCGGTTTTCCCGTTCCCAGCCTGTTTTATGCCTACCCAACCGCCAAATACCCCACCATACAAAACACCGCCGTCATAATATAAAACAACGCAACAATCTTAGTCTCCGCCCATCCGCATTTCTCAAAATGATGATGAATTGGGGCCATGCGGAAAAACCGCTTCCCGCCCGTTGCCTTAAAATACCCGACCTGAATAATAACCGACATCACCTCAACAACATACACAAGCGCGACTATCCCAAGCCAAAGCGGCATACCCAGCAGTACCGCCACAGCGGCGATAAACCCGCCAAGCGGCAGCGAGCCTGTATCGCCCATAAACAGCTTCGCAGGATGCGCGTTATACAGCAAAAATCCTAGCAAGCCGCCCACCATCGCGCCGATAATCGGCAGAATCGAGCTATCAAACGTCCATGCTACGAACAGGAAAAAAGCCGCAATCAGGACGGTCACGCCTGCGTTTAAGCCGTCCAGGCCGTCTGTGAAGTTTGCGCCGTTTACTGCGCCTAGGATAATCAGGCTTATCAGCGGGAGGTACCATATGCCTAAATCCCAGTATGTGCCGGGCAGGAAGGGTATCATTATATATGTCGAGAACCCGGGCAGGGTCATGGAGTAGAGCAAAAAGCCTACCGTTACGGCGACCGAGGCCAGTAGCTTTTGCCATGCGCGCAGGCCCAGGTTGCGCTTCTTTACTATTCCTATGAAGTCGTCCAGAAAGCCGATTACGAAAAAGCCCAGTGTGACCGCCACCAGTGCCGCGGCTTCGCGGTTGCCCCGCATGAACAGGAGCGCGGACAGCACGAAGCTTAAAATGATTACGATACCGCCCATGGTGGGGGTTCCGGCTTTGTGTGTGTGGGCTGGGCCGTCGCCGCGGATGTGCTGGCCGAATTTCAGGCGCACAAGGTATGGGATGATGATGGGACAGAGCGCCACGGCCGCTATAAATGCTATTAGGATTGCGTATATTGCTATGCTCATGGGCTACCTCTCCAGTTCTTCTACTACGGACTCCAGTGCCATGCCGCGCGAGGCTTTTATTAGGACGGTGTCGCCTGTTTTCAGGTGGTTTTGCCATTCTTTTATGAATGATTCTTTTGTTTCGAAATGTTTGGCTTCTCCTGTAAATGCTTCGTGGGTGTGGCGGGACAGGGGGCCTATGGTGATTAGCAGGTCGATTTTGCGTTTTGCCGCGTGTTCGCCTACTTCTTTGTGCAGGGGTTCGGCGTGGCCGCCCAGTTCGAACATGTCGCCTAGTATGCATACTTTTCTGCCTGGCTCGTTTAGGATGGTGTCTATTGCGGCTTTCATGGAGGATGGGCTAGCGTTGTATACGTCGTTTATTATTGTCATGCCGTTTGCTTCGGTGATTGCCATGCGGTTGTTTGCGGGCTGGAAATTTCTTATGCCGTTTGATATGTCCATGGGATGGACGCCCATTTCTAAGCCTACGGCGAACGCCATCATTGCGTTCATTATCATGTGGTCGCCCGGCAGGGGGATGATTATGCCTGCGGCGCCAGGGATATTTGAGTCGTCGGTTTTCCATTCCAGTGTGCATGTTGTGCCGCGCAGCCCATTGCGGCTTATTAGGTCTGCGGTTATCCAGTAACCCGGCGGCAGTTCTCTGTTACTAATTGTCATTCTAAATTCGCCTTCTGCTGCCGGCTTGTTTTCATCTTTGATGCGGCAGTAAATCGTCTTACCCGCGTGCGGCACGGGCGGCAAGCCGGAAAGCAGCGGGTCGTCGCCGTTTAGTATAACCGTGCCGCCCTCCTTCATTCCCTCGAAAATCTCCGATTTCGCCTTTAGAATCCCTTCGCGGCTGCCCAAGTTCTCTATATGCGCGTCACCTATGTTTGTGATTAGGCATATGTCGGGCTTGCCTACCCTGCTTAGTACGCTTATTTCGCCCATGTGGTTCATGCCCATTTCCAGTACCATTGCCTCGTGGTCGGGTTCGCGGCGCAGCAGCGTTAGGGGCAGGCCTATGTCGTTGTTTAGGTTGCCTATTGTTTTCAGGGTTTTGTATTTTTGGGAAAGCACGGAGGCTATTACTTCTTTTGTTGTGGTTTTGCCTGCGCTGCCTGTTATTGCTACAGCTTTGCCTTTGAAGCGGGCGCGGTCGTAGGCTGCCAGGTCCAGCAGGGCTTGGCGCGTGTCGGCTACTTTTATGCATTTATCGTTTTCATGCTCTGATAGCGCGGTTATTGCGCCTTTTTCTAGCGCTGTTTCTATATAATCGTGTCCGTCGAAGTTTTCTCCTTTTATGGGTACGAACAGGCAGCCTTCCACGTTTGCCCGGCTATCTGTTGACACGCCTGTGATGGTTAGTGACTTATCGCCGTTGTACACCCCGCCTGTTGCCTCGCATATTTCTGCTATCGTCACCCCAGTGCCTCCTTCGCTACCTCGAAATCATCGAAATGTATAGTCTTGCCGCCGATTATCTGGTAGTCCTCGTGCCCTTTTCCTGTGATTATGAAGGAATCGCCCGGCCTTGCCAGTTCTATGCCACGGAAAATTGCCTCGCGTCTGTCTACAAGCGCGTCGTATGGGCAGTTGGTTTCCTTCAAGCCTACTTCCGCTTGGCGGACAATCTCGTCTGGCGGTTCGTTCCGCGGGTTGTCCGAAGTTAAGATGCAGTAGTCGGAAAGTTCGCCCGCTATGCGCCCCATGATAGGCCGTTTGGCGGGGTCGCGGTCGCCGCCGCAGCCGAACAGCGTGATTACGCGCCCTGTAGTGAACGCGCGCACGGTGCCTATGATATTGACCAGGCCGTCGGGGGAGTGCGCGTAGTCTACCAGTACGCTTAGCCCCTTATCGTTCGGTACGGACTGGATGCGCCCCGGCACCCCGGGGAAGGCCGCTAGCCCCTCGCGGATTTGCGCGGGGTTCATTCCGACCGTCAGCGCCGCGGCTATGCTTGCGAGCGCGTTATAGATATTGAAACGCCCCTTCACGGGCAGGTAAAAATTTTCCGTTACGCCGTCTATCTCTACGTCAAAGGCGGAGCCTTCCGCGCGTGTCTCGATATGTACGGCGCGTACATCACAGTCGTTTTCTATTCCGTAAGTCACCCAGCGTTCCGGGTTTCCGATAGTCATAATTTGCGGGCTGTATTGGTCGTCGATATTTACTATGCCGAATCGGCACTGGCCGAAAAGCTTTGCCTTCGCGGCGAGATAATTCTCCATCGTGCCATGGAAGTCCAAGTGGTCTTGCGTTAGGTTCGTGAATACGGCGATTTCGAAGTGCAGACCTTCCACCTTGTACAGGGCAAGCGCGTGGGAAGTTACTTCCATCACTATGTCGCGTGCGCCGCTATTGTACGCGTGGCCAAAGACTTGGTGCAGCTCCGGCGGGTCGGGGGTAGTGGAGGTCTGGAAGGGGATGTCCACCGCGCGGCCGCCCACGCGCAGGCCTACCGTGCCGATTAGCCCCGGCGAGCCCACTTGCTGCAAGATTGACTCCAGTATGCATGTCGTGGAGGTTTTACCGTTCGTGCCTGTCACGCCGAACAGCCGCAGGCGTTCCGCGGGGCGCCCGTGGAAGTTTGCGGCAATCACCGAGAGCGCGCGGCGCGCGTCTTCGACCTTGCAAATCGTCACGCTGTCGGGGTAACTGTCTTGGTCGCGGTCGATTACGATTACGGCAGCGTTTTTTGCGGCGGCGTCCTCGATGAAGCGGTGACGGTCTACCGTCAGCCCGCGTATGCAGACGAACAGCGTCCCCTCGGTCACAGCTCGCGAGTCAATGGTTATGTCTTTCACAAAAACATCTTCGCCCAGCTGGATGATTTCATGGTCTACATCCCGCATGATTGCATCTAGTTTCATAGCTAACCTCCAAGCTCTTGTACACGTAACAGAATATTCTGACCTTGATTAACCAAATCGCCCGGCATGGGGAACTGGTCAACAATAGTATTTCCATTTCCTGTCAAATCGAAACCTAGCCGCAAACTGCGCAAGGTACTTGCGGCTTCGTCTTTTCCGAGCCCGCGGAGGTCAGGCAGCGTAACCGGCGCAACGCCCTCGGCGGCGAGTTCTTCTTCATTAAAACGCGGCTCGATACCAAGGTGCGGCAGCGTGTTTTCAAGAAGCTGCAACATGACCGGCCCTGCTACCTGCCCGCCGTAGTACGCGCCCTTTGGCTCATCAATTAGAACCAGGGCGATTACCTGCGGGTTTTCCGCAGGCGCGAAGGTCATAAAGGAGCTGATGTACTTTCCGCTGCCGCGCGGCAGTTTTTGGCTGGTTGCTGTTTTTCCGCCTATGCGGAAGCCGGGTATGTATGTGCGGCGCCCCGTGCCCTCGTATACCACGGATTCAAGGAGGAATTTCATCGTCTCGGAAGTCTGCCGTGAAATGACTTGTTCGCCCTGCCCGTGTTCAAAGAACTGCGCGGCGTTCCCGTTTTCGTCAACCAAGTGCGTACCGACATGCGGCGTAACCAAATACCCGCCGTTAATAATCGCCGACCCCGCGCGAAGCAGCTGCAAAGGCGTTACCGTAAGGCTCTGCCCAAACGCCATGGTCGCAAGCTCCACAGGGCCGATTTTTTCGGCCGCGTACATTATGCCGACAGCCTCGCCTGGCAGGTCAACTCCCGTTTTCTGACTGAACCCGAAGCGCGTTAGGTAATCATGGAAAAGCTCCGCGCCAAGCATCTCCCCTATCACCATAAATACGGGGTTACAAGAGTGCTGAATCCCCTGCGCAAAGTTGAGCGCGCCATGCGCACGCGGCGAGCGCCAACAGCGTATAGAGCGCCCGCCCACGGTAAGCGAACCGCCGCAGTGAAACGGCGAGCCTGTCGTGATTAGCTCCTCCTCAAGTCCCGCGGCGCTTGTTACGATTTTGAAGGTGGAGCCGGGCTCGTAGGTGTCGTTAATCGCAAAGTTGCGCCACATTTGGTTAAGCGCGTTCATGCGCTCTTGGTCATTCAGACTGTCCCACTGCGCGGCAAGTTCCGCGTTTTGAATCGTAAACGGCTCGTTCAGGTTAAAGCCCGGCGCGTTTGCTAGTGCGTAAATCTCGCCGTTTTGCGGGTTCATCAGTATAATCACGCCGCGCAGCGCTTCCTTCTCCGCTACTGCTTTTGCGATGGTCTGCTCGGCGTATTGCTGCAAAATTAGGTCAAGGCTTGTCACGAGGCTGTAGCCTGCTGTCGGCGCAATGCGGTATTGGCGCCCGCCGCGGATTTCCCGCCCTGCTACGTCTGTTTCGGTAAGTATGCGCCCCGGCTCGCCCTTTAGGTATCTGTCGTAGCGCGATTCAAGCCCAATGATGCCCTGATTGTCCCGCCCTACGAAGCCTATTACCTGCGAGGCCAGGCTATCAAACGGGTACACGCGCCTGATATCCTCGTCCACCATAACACCGGGCAGGTTAAGCGCGCGGATTGAGTCCGCGAGTTCGAGGTCTATCTTTTGTTTAATGCGCATCAGTGCAACGCGCTTCGTCACTTTTTCGTAGACTTCGTCGTAGCTTAGCTCTAGCTTTTCGGACAGAGCCCGCGCAACTTCCTCCGCGTCCTTTACCTGTGCGCGGACTACGCTCACGCTTGCCACAGTCTCGGTTACGGCCAGGCCTGTCATGTTGCGGTCAAGGATATCGCCCCGCCGCGGGGCTATCAGCCTGTCGCGGGTCTGCTGCTCGTATGCGCGGGCTTGCAGCGCGGGGCCCTGCACGGCCTGAATATACAGCACCCGCCCAAGCAGCAGCAAAAGCACCGCCTGCATTGCAAACATCACGAACACTATCTTGCGTTTCAGAGTAATCGTCGGCTTGTAATCCATGGGACACTTCCAGACTAGGTTTTTAATAGTCTATTGTGTCACCTGCGAACGTATGCGTACTTGCGTCCCTTTTTGGATATGCACACCCGCCGACGGGAACTGTCTGTAAATCACCCAGGTTTCTTCCGCATACTCGTCATAGTAATAATCGCCGCGCCCCATAGGCGGTGTCTCTATCACAACGGGGAGCAGCCCCGCTTCTATTATCAGCTCCTTGGCACGTTCCGGCCTAAGCCCTTCTACCATAGGCATGAAGGTCAAATCGTCAAGGTCGTCAAGGTTGCCTTCAAGGAACAGAATAATCGGCACATTCCGAGGCGTAGGCTGACCGAAGCCCGGGATATGGTGCGAAACAAGCGACCCGCGCCCGGAAATCTGGAAGTCTATGCCCATGTTATTCAGTATAGGCGTGACCTCGCGCAGCTGCATTCCGGAGAAGTCCGGCAGCCCTTCCTCCCGCGCGTCAAGCAGAATGCCCGTAGTTCCTTCCTCACCAGCGGGCGGCAGCTGCCTCTCGCGGATAATGCCCTCGAAGACTTCACGAATCATAGGTGCGGCGGAACCGCCTGCGGTCAGGCTTGTATCGGCCGGGTTGTAGACAATACCAATCGCCAGAAACTGCGGGTTTTCCACTGGCATGTAGCCCAGGAAGGACGTAACGACCCAGCCGTCGCCACGCGCGCCCTGCTCGCCTGTGCCCGTCTTCCCGCCGATATTGTACCCGTCTATCATGACGCGGCGCCCCGTCCCCACGGGTGTGACAACCGCATGCATGGCCTCTCGCATAAAGTCCGAAGTGCGCTGTGACAGCACGTTCCGTACTACGGACGGGCTTGTCTCATGCACGATATTGCCCTGCGCGTTTATAATCTGCGAAACAACGTAAGGCCGCATAACATAACCGCCGTTAATGAGCGAAGCAAAGGCATTTACAGCCTGTATCGCCGTATTGTTAAAACCCTGGCCGAAGGAACTGGTGGCAAGCTCTACCTGACGCAGCTGCGCAAGCGTGTACATTACCAGAGGATTAGAGACCTCCTCCTCGCCGGGCAGGTCTATGCCTGTGCGCTCTCCGAACCCGAAGTCGTTTCGGTAACGGTAAAATGTCTCGGCGCCCATCGCTTGTATGATATCGATAACAGCAATATTGCAGGAAACGGCGAGCGCGTGAATCAAGTCCATACTGCCATGCACGCTCATGCAAGTGATGTGCGCGTCGGCCACATCGCGGTAGCCGCGGCAGTAGAAGTGGCTCATTGTCGGATGGATGATGCCTTCCTCCACAGCCGCCGCCATCACAAAGGGCTTGAAAATAGAGCCCGGCTCAAAGCTTCGGCTAAGGAAGAAGTTATTCCAAGTGCGGAACATATGGTTCAGCTGTTCGTCCGCGTCCATGTATTCCCACAGGTTTGCGACTTGCGGGTTAGTAAAGCGCGTGCCGTCGTCGGGCGCGTCAAGCGGAAACGACGGCCACTGTGCCATCGCGAGGATTTCGCCCGTTTGCGGCTGCATGATTACTATGCCTGTGTATTCCGCGTTATAACGTGCGGCGGCTTCTTCCACGGCACGCTGCGCAAGCCGCTGGATGGCCGAGTCCAAGGTGGTAACAAGCCAGTACCCGTCCCGCGGCGGAATTTCCTCGGTCAGCCCAGCCCCGCCCGTTTGGAACGAGCGGAAAATGCGCCCCGGGTCGCCCGCAAGCTCCGTGCGGTATTGCAGCTCCAAGCCCCAAGAAGCGTCCCCGCGCACAAACCCCAAGACCTGCGGCGCGAAGTAAGGGTCGGGAAAACGCCTGAGCGCCCGCTCATAAAGATTCACATGCGGAACATCTGACAGGGCAAACGCAATATAAGCGGGGACATGCCGCGCGATTATGCGGGAAAAAGACGGCCTAAGCAGCTCCCCGTCGGCTCCTGTCGCAAGGTAGTCCCGCAGCGTCTCCATAGGAATGCCGAGCGCCTCATGCACTTGCAGCAAGACCGCCTCCTGCGGTTCGGGATTGCGCGGACGCGGCACAAGCGTGTGCAGGACATTCAAATCAAGCGCGACATCATAAATGCGCTCCGTATCCACAAGCGGCTGCCTGTTTCTGTCCAAAATCCCGCCGTGCGCGGGCGGCAGCACCCGCTCCATGCTTGTGTGCCGTCTGTTCAGCTGCCTTGCCGCGCGGCGCTCAAACTCCGCGCCGTCCACGACAATAATATGTCCAATCCGCAGCAAAAGCGCCGACATACAAAGCGTAACAAGCACACCAACAAAGACCATGCGCCGGTTCCGCCGCCGCTTCAGCTCCGCAACCTTATTCCTCGCCATTTCCTATACCCCCAACCAAAAACGTATGTACCAAACCGCCGATTCCCACATGCCCTGCGGCTGCCTGGGCGGCGGTTCAAAACTCTGCACGACATAGCTTTGCCGCGGCACATTTATGCGGACAATCTGCGAAGCATCCGCAGGGCCCATTCCAAGCCGCGTCTGTGCGATATGCGTAACTTCCTCTATGGATAAATGCTGGGCAAAAGCCGCCCGCGCAGCTATATTTTCGTCACGCTGCTGCTGAATCGCTATGTGCTGGCGGTCAATCTGCTGCCGCATATCCATTAGGTAAGCAAACGAGAAAGCAGTACCCAGCCCTCCCGCGAAAATCAGCACAACAGTGAAAATAACACGGAAAGGAATCCGAACGCGCCGCGTATCAAATTTAACAACAATCGGGTCGGGCTTTACCACCACTTTTTTCTTTTTGATTCTCCGAACCTTTTTTACCCGTTTCCCAAGCTTACGCCGCGGCGGAGCGTATTCGGGTTTGCGTAATGGCATACTCATGTTATGACTCCTTCGGAAATACGTAGTTTAGCGCTGTGCGAGCGCGGGTTTAGTTCTAACTCACACGCAGAAGGCCTAACCGGCTTCTTTGTTATAATCGAAAGCTGCGGCTTTTTTCCGCAAACGCAGTAGGGAATATCCCGCGGGCATTCGCAGGGGTCTGCCAAATGCTTAAACGTCTGTTTTACAATCCTGTCCTCCAGCGAATGGAAGGTGATAATGCAAATCCGGCCGCCGGGGGTAAGCAGCCCCGCCATATCGGTAATAGTCTGCGCAAGCCCCGTAAGCTCGCCGTTTACGGCAATGCGGAGGGCTTGAAAGGTGCGCATAGCAGGGTGTCCGTGCGAGGGAGATTTTTTTGTCCTTGGTACTGCCGATTCTATGAGCTGCGCAAGCTGTAGGCTTGTCCGAACGGGCGCGTCAGCCCTTTGCCTGCAAATGAGGCGCGCAATCCGCTTTGCGAACCGCTCCTCGCCGTAGGTCTTGATAAGCACCGCTAAGTCCCGCTCCGCGTAGCCGTTTACGATATCGTACGCCGAAAGCGAATCGCGTACATCCATACGCATATCGAGCGGCGCGTCGAAGCGGTAGGAGAATCCGCGCTCGGGCGTGTCAAGCTGATGCGAAGACACGCCTAAATCAAGCAGAAAGCCGTCTGCGGCAGCGATTCCCAAACCGTCAAGCACCTGCTTAATGTTTTCGTGCTTCTCCCGCACAAGTTTGTAGTTTTTGCCCGGCCTGTTCTTGTCAAAGCGTTTTTCGACAGCGGCAATAGCATCGCCGTCGCGGTCGATTCCCACTAAAAACCCCGTAGAATCAAGCCTTACAAGGATTCCTTCCGAATGCCCGCCGCCGCCGAGCGTTCCGTCCGCGTAAATGCCGCCCGGCCTTACAGCCAAGCCATCCAGACATTCTTCAAGCATAACAGGCTCGTGGATAAATTCAGTCAATTTTCGTCTCCCTCATTCCCACATTGTACAACAGAATGAAGAAAAAGGAAATCGCACATTAGTTCTTTGTTTGTTCAATCATCCCGTACAGCTTCTCCATGGCGTCGTGCAGGCCGCCGATTTCGTTGATAATCCCCTCATCTACGGCCTCCGCGCCAATCAGAATAGTCCCGACGTCCAAGGCAAGTTTTTCCGTATCCATCATCAACTCCACGAGTCGCTGCCGTTCGATTTCAGAGTTATTCACAACAAAATCCATTATTCTGTCCTGCATTTTGTTGAAGTAATCATAAGTTTGCGGTGTGCCTACCATCGTTCCGTTTACGCGGACGGGATGGATTGTCATGGTGGCCGTGGGCGCGATAAAAGAATAGCGGGCCGAAACAGCCAAAGGCACACCAATAGAATGCCCGCCGCCAAGCACAAGCGAGACGGTAGGCTTACCCAGGTGCGCGATTAGCTCCGCGATGGCAAGCCCGGCCTCTACGTCGCCGCCGACTGTGTTTAAGAGAATCAGCAGGCCGTCTATCTCGTTATTTTCGGCAGTCATAACCAACTGCGGGATTACGTGTTCATATTTTGTGGTTTTGGTGTTCGGAGGGGAGAGGATGTGACCTTCTATGTGGCCTATTACTGTGAGGAACTGGATTTCGCCGCGGGGGTTCTTATGGCGCTCGGGCATGGGGATGGCGGGGCCTGTCGGGGCTTCGGGCGGCGGGGAAGGGGGCGGGAATTGCTCTGTTTGTGGGGCGTCTTCGGAAGCTTCGGGGCTTATCATTTCTATTTCTATCATGCGCATGGACTCCTTCTCGGTGGTTTCTTGTTAAAGTTAAATAATTCGAAATCAGTCTTGTCTATCGCGGCAAAACCGTTTGAAAGCGCTCACTCGCGCTTTCAAAAGCCGCTCTGCCAAGACTGTTTCTCATTGATTTAACTATAGTATCATTAGAAACTGCCGGAATTATGCATTGCGACAGACATCCCCGCAAGCCGCCCGTCTTGGTCAAATACTTCCGCCAAAATGAATATGCCGTCTTCGAATAGCTCCAAGTATGCGCTGCCGAACGCAAGCCCGGCCTGCGGCAGCACTGCCTCCCCTTCCGTATACTGAATAACAGCCCCGCCGACCTCGAACAGACTGATACGGTAAATAAACGCGCCGTTCCTAGCGGCAGCCCGCCTTACAACCTCCCCCGCAGCCTCCGAGCGTGCCTCAAGCGCCATTACCGCAGCATACCCCTGCGCCTGCCTGCGCGAAGCCGCAAAATACTGATTAGCCCGCGCCTGACTAAGCACGGGAAAGACAGACGCAGCCACAACCATCAAAACCGCCGCGGCAATCAAAATCTCAATGTACGTAAACCCCGCGTTTTTGTGCATATTTTCCTACTCCTGTATAACTAAGACGCAAAGCGGAAACGATAGTACCGAGATTATACAACGGAGGCACGGGATGTTCAAACGCTTTGCTCAAACATTTGTAATGGCAGCATTTTTTGCCGCGGCGGTCTATTCCGCCGTTTTCGCCGTGCATATTTTGGATTTCCCGTCGGAAATCCGTTTGACTGAAAATACCCAGCACCGCCTGCTTTTTGCGGCGCCGCTCCGCGCGACTATTTCGCCGGACAGCCTCGAGACGCTTATCATCAATCATCAGCCCATAGCGGAGCCTGTCACGGTCAGTTTGCAAGACCCGCTGTGGTTTGAGGCGGGCAGCAGCGGTACCGCTACCATGACGCTATCTGCCTTTGGGCTGCCCTTGCGTGAGGTCGCGCTTGACGTCCTTCCCGAGATTGAAGTCATCCCCTTCGGCATAACAGTGGGCGTGCGCATCAATACCGACGGCGTAATGGTTCTCGGCACAGGCACGGTAACGGGCACGGACGGGCGCCAGCACAACCCAAGCGGCGGCAAGCTGCGCGCGGGCGATTTAATCCTGAGCGCAAACGGCAGAGCCCTGGCAAACAAAGAAGATTTCAAAAACGCAATAGCCGAAAGCGGCGAAACCCTAACGCTTAGCGTACGCCGCGATAACGAAACCATAGAAACCACCATACGCCCCGTACAAAGCGAACGCGGGAACGCAATAGGCAGCTGGGTACGCGATTCCACGCAGGGCATAGGCACAATAACCTACTTCAACCCGCAGACCATGACATTCGGCGCGCTGGGCCACGGCATCATGGACGTTGACACAAAAAAGCTGATGAGCGTAAAAAGCGGACGTCTAACAGCCGCACGCATCACCTCCATAAAAAGAGGCGCACGCGGCACACCAGGCGAGCTTGTAGGCGAAATAGAAGCGCACAGCATTCTCGGGCAAATCAAGACTAACAGCCCCGTAGGCATTTACGGCACCTTAAACGAGCCGCTGCCGCCCGGCGCCCCAACCGAGACCATGCGTATAGCCAAACAAGACCAAATAGAAGAAGGGCAAGCCACCATCCGCACAAACGTAGTAGATAACATAGTCCGCGACTACGAAATCTTAATAGAAGGCGTAAACCGCTTCTCCGCAGACGACACAAAAGGTATGGTAATCCGCATCACTGACCCCGCGCTCCTAGACATCACAGGCGGCATAGTCCAAGGTATGAGCGGCAGCCCCATCATTCAAAACGGACGCTTGATAGGCGCGGTAACGCACGTTTTTGTACAAGACCCCACAAAAGGCTACGGGATATTTATTGAAAATATGCTGCGCCAAGAGCAAAATTCCGAGGTTTGACGAATTTTGTTTGCATTTTTTTGACGAATGGTATATACTACTGTCGATTGAATGTTTCAACGCCGCAGACTGAAAGGGGAACTAACAATGAACGAACATGCTATTCGTCTGGCTATCATAGACGATGATGCAGAAATGACTAAACTAATGACACAGCGCATAGAGACCATGGACGCAATTGAACTTGTGGGTACAGCAAGTGATGTGGAAAAAGGCATAGCACTGGTACGTTCAGTTCAGGTAGATGCCGTGTTGGTAGATTTAGTAATGCCCGGACAGGACGGCTTCTACATGCTGGAAGAACTGAACCGCCTGCGACCGAACAGGCCCGTAAGCATAATGGTGTCCGCCATGAACGCACCGCACATCATATCCCGCGCATCGGAGCTTGGTGCAGACCATTTTGTGATAAAACCCTTCGATATAGACCTACTGTTCCGCAGGATAATAGAAATCTGCCGTTACAAGAACCACGGCGCATTCGAAGGACGACCGCCGTCCCGCCGTGTGGATGATTTTATCCAAGGAATACTAGACGGGCTGCCGCTCAGCCACGCGCTGATGGGCTACCGGTACATACGCTCGGCGGTGCGCATGGCTATAGATGACCCGACGATGCTTGACGGAATAACAAAGCGCCTTTACCCCGAGGTAGCAAAGAAGCACAAAAGCACCGCTTCAAGGGTAGAACGCGCGATTCGTCACGCTATACATACGATATGGCAACGCGAAGGCGGAGACGCAAGGTTTGCAGAGTTGATGGGCTTTCCGCTTGACGAGGAGAAGCCGACTAACAGTCATTTTATTGCTTCGATTGTTGGGCGGTATAGGTATTTTTATCCTGAGGATGAGTCGCAGGAGTAGGGGGGGAAATTGCCCCCCCTTATTCCCCCACAAACCTAAACCACCCAAAATCAAACTCACACCCCGGCATGAAAATAAACCCAACTTTCTTACCCCCGCTGCCGCTGCCAAACCCCTTCACCTCAAACTCCTGCACTTCATACCCATCACTCCGCTTAAAATCCAGCTTACAAACATTATCATTATCATCAAACTTCAACTGGATAGTATTCACATCAAGCGAAGTACGCCCGTATACTTGAATTTTCCCCGGCGCATTTGCAAACTCCATATCATCAAACTCGATAATAACATTATTTCCTATGCCCTCGACGGCTTTTTCCGTCACAACAAAACTATCGCCGTAGATTCTGTCGCAGTCGGCGGCGTTCAGCTGTTCGTAGGCCTTTGGGATTTGCTTGAAGGTGAAGCCTTTTATGTGGATTTTTCTGTGTACTACGAAGCAGATTGTGGTGATACCGCGCAGGCGTCTCGGCAGTTTATAGGTTTCTTCGATATATGTATTCCACTGCGAGCCGCTTGTGTAGGTGACGGTTGTGATTAGCTCGCCACCTTCTTCCGGCATCCCTTCCCAGATTTCTATTGGTACGGCATCGTTTGTCATTGCGAAAATCGGCAGGGTTATTTCGTCTGCCCCAACTTTGCCGAAGTCTACGCCCGCGAAGCCCGCGTGGCTTGTGCCGTCGCGGATTGTGGCTATGCCGCGCTCGTTGCCGTTGGTCATAGGGACGTTACTTGTATTGCACAAGCCGCCCGCTATAAAGCCGTATGGGTTCAAATACGCCTCGCCCAGACCTGTTATTTCGAAGTCTAAATATGAGATTAGTGAGGTTTTTTCTCTGCCGTTTTTTGTGCTGCATCTTACGTAGGCTTTGCCGTCGCCTTTTTTTGTTATCGTTGCTGTGTTTCCGTCAACCGTCAGGGTTGCTATGTTTGAATCTATCCCCGCCGCGTCTGTTACGCGCCATTCCAAATCGGTGTAGGTTGCGTTCGGCGGGTGGATTGTTGCTGTTATACGGTCGCCTTCGGCTGTCAGCTCGATTTTTCTTATCGGGATTTCTTCTTTGCTTATAGAGGCGGTTACGGCGGCGCTGCCTTCTACTATCGCAAGCAGCTTGCCCGAGAACAGGCGCTTGCTTGTCGCTCCCTTGTACTGGTCGTAGTCGGTGGAGTCGCCGTTATCGAGTCCAAGCAGGGTGCCTTCGCCTTCCAGTTTTATTTCTATGCGGTTGTTTGCGTTTTCTACGGGGTTGCCGTTTGCGTCCACTGCTGAAATTTCTATGAAGCGCAAGTCTTCGCCTTCTTCTTTCAGCACAAGCTCCGCCGCGTCACCAAAGGACTTTCTTTCGCATTCGGCCACTACGCTGCCGTCTTCGCCGTAGGCTACGGCGCGCAGGGTGCCGTGTTCGTACGACAGCTGCCAATCGCCTACTATTCTTTCGCCTTTTTCGAAAACGCCTTGGGATTTTCCGTTAAAGAACAGTTCCATTTTCGGAGCGTTCGAAACTACCCGTACATCAATTGTCTGGCCGGGCGAGAAGTCCCAGTACGGGAAAATGTGTATGAAAGGGTCGGTTTTGTAGTCCGTCCACGCGGATTTGTAGATGTAGAAGGAGTCCTTCGGAAAGCCTGCCGTGTCTATTTGACCGTAGTAGGAATTTTTCGTGTGGTACGGAGTCGGCTCGCCTATGTAATCTGTGCCTGTCCAGATAAACTGGCCTGCCGAGAAGGGGGTGCGCAGGTCGGCAAGGATGTTAGCCTCGGCGGATTTTGCGCCGTAGCTGGTTGCGGAGTTGCCGAGAGACGAGCATTGTTCGTCGTCGTCGGCAAGCACGGACTGGCTTAGCGGGAAGTGGTAAATTCCGCGGCTTTGTACTACCGAGCCTGTCTCGCTGCCGTAGATTACCCAGTCGGGATATTTTTTGTGGTGGCCGTTATACAGGTACTCACCGTAGTTGTAGCCTACGAGTTTTATTAGGTCGGCTACTTTTTGTGTGTTTTCCCAAGGCAGCTGGTTTGTGCAGAAGGTCGCGGGGGCGTGACCCCTTGGGTCGTGCTTTTCGACTAGCTCCATAAGCATTTTAAGAACTTCGCTGCTGCGTACGGGGTCTGAGTGGGTGTCGTGGATTTCGTTGCCTACCGACCACATGATTAGGCTTGGGTGGTTGCGGTCGCGGCGTACCCAACTCGCCATGTCCTTTTCTATCCATTCGCCGAAAAACCGCGAGTAGTCATATTTACTCTTTGGGCGTTCCCACATATCCAGGATTTCTGTCACGACAACAAAGCCCATTTCGTCGGCAAGCTGCATAAGGAGCGGGTCGGACGGATTGTGGGAGACGCGGATTCCGTTTGCGCCCATCTCCTTCAAAATGGTCAGCTGACGGCGCAGTGCGGCGGGGTTCATCGCCGCGCCAAGCGCGCCCAAGTCGTGATGCTGGCACACGCCGTAGATTTTCAGACACCTCTCGTTCAGATAGAATCCTGTCTCGGTGTCGAAGCGGATTGTGCGGAAGCCGAATGTATTTGATTCCTTGTGTATGATTTCGCCGTTCTTGTGCAGAGTTGTGACCACTGTGTAGATGTTCGGGGAATCTATGTCCCAAAGCTTTGGGGGGTCAACCGGTCGGTGTGAGCGACCGGTTGGGTCAAATATTTCGTGCGTGATTTCGACTCCGCTTTGGTCGCCTGCGATTTCTACGTCGATATCTACCTTCCACTCACTGTCCGAAATCTTCACGGGGGTTATGTAGACGCCGCCCGACGGAATGTGCGTCGGGTTCACGGATTTAAGCCATACATTGCGGTATATTCCCGCGCCTGTGTACCAGCGTGCGTTCGGAGACTCGTAGACTACCTTTACCGTGATTTCGTTTTCGCCCTCGCGCAGGTACGGGGTTATGTCGAACTCGAAGCTTGTGTAGCCGTACTTCCAGTCTCCCGCGTGCTGGCCGTTTATATAGACAGACGAGTTCATATAAACGCCGTCGAAGCGTAGGATTTTCAGCATTCCGTCAGGTGTGTGGCTGAAAATTTTCCTGTAGGTGCCGACGGAGTTTTCGTATAGGTCGTTTGTGTTGTAGATTAGCCAGTCGTGCGGTATGCGGACGGGCGCGGACGGCTCGTTATTTTTGGAAAAATGCCAGTTGTCATTGAATGGGATTGTTGTGTTTGTCATAATCATCAGCCTCTCTGCCGCTCTTAAAAGCGAAGTGACAGGCAGGTAAGCCCGCCGTCGATTTTACGGTATTCCGAAGTGTCCACAAGCAGCACTTCATAGCCAAGTGCGCGGACGGCCTCGGTTGTTTGCGGATAGCCCGCGGGCACCAAAACCTTGCCGTTTACCCAAATGCAGTTAGCGCTGTAAAGCTCGCCTGCGCTAACGATAATTTTATTGAACTTGCTAAATTCTTCCTTATCCACAAACTCGCCGGATATCAGAAGATTATTGTCCTCCAGATAAGTAAGCCCCGTTTTCAGATGAAGGATTTCGGTAAGCGGCACAACAGAGCAGGTATGGCCGAAGCGCTCAAGTATTTCCGCAAACTGACGGCAGCCCTCGGCATTGGTACGCGCCGACTTGCCGATATAAAAATGATTGCCCACCATCATAACATCGCCGCCCTCCATAGTGCCGGGCGCCTTGATAAAGGCTATCTGCTCGTCGGAATAGAACTGCTTGATAACGTCTGTCATGAAGGACGATTCTTTCTGCCGTGCAGCGGCGCCGGGGTTTGAGATAACAGCGCATTTTGGGGTCAAGACCGCGGTGTCTTCCACGAAGCATGAGTCGGGGAATTCTTCCATCGGCGGGAGAATGGTGACGGCGACTCCGCAAAGCTCTAGGGCTTTGATGTAGTCGGTGTGTTGTTCGATTGCTTTTTTGTAGATAGGCTTGCCTAGCTCGGGTGCGGAGGTTATGCCGCTTGTTAGGGATGGGGCGGGGGGTCTTACTATTGCGTTTTTGAACATGGCTTGGGCTCCTTTGGTTTTGTGTAGATATTACGTTATATCTCGCGTATTTTCAAGGGTTATTTGTATGAGGTAATCATCTTTCCTAAAATCTACACTGTATGCCATACGATAATAATACTATAAATACAGACTGTTTTTTGTGGCTAGATTGAGCCTAATATCTGTAATACCTAACCCCTAATTGTTGCAACCTTCCAATTCTATCGTGAATATAAGGATGGGTAGAGTACAGGGCTTTCAAGAAGGATTTCTGCGGTTCACTCCCGCCAATAGCATCTAGTCCCTTTGCCAGTCCAAGGCCATATCCTAATTCAAATGCATATTTATCGCAATCGTACTCGTTTTGCCTACTCGACCACATTAGAAACACTAAACAAAATCTTGTCCATAACCAAATAAGAGCGGCTACAAACATACCAAGTAAAGCTGAAAGCATAGAGCGGTGTCTGAAACCAAAAATCAATGAAAAGGCGGCTATTATGCCGGATATTAATTTTACAATCAAAATAAATGAGGAAACAATAAAATTCCCTCCCCCAATTAAAAGCTGAATTTCCGTGTGTCGATACGCCAAGTGTGCTACTTCATGAGCTAAAACCCCGCAGATTACATCATCGGGTAGATTAAACAATCCTTCGGTTACACATATAGTTCTTCGTCCAATAGCATATGCATTAGGCTCCGGCTGATAAATGACTTTTAATATAATCTGGTCTGTCAATCTTGGGGTTTTCCTTTTTGCCTTGTTATACACGATTTCAAGCAAAGGTATCATGCGGATTTTCATATCTACCCGCGTCATTTTTCTTGCGCCGGCCATCAGGCAAAGCATCCATTCACCGAAGGGCGAAAAAGCAATAGCTATGGAACTAACATAGATAATCAGTATTACCTGTAAAGACTCTATGCCAACGGCAAACAGAAACATAGCGATAACAAGGGCATTTAAGCAAAAAAAGATAATTGTGCCGATTGTAGCCCATTTGAATATGTTTCTTACAATGTCTAACATTAAATTATTGCGCCCTTTCTTACTAAGTAGATAAACGGCATAACTACATCAGCGGTTTGTTACCCCACCGCCCCAAATACTTTGCCCGCCTTCGTGCGGACAAGAGTTATGAATGGATGTTGGAATAAGCTGCATACGTCCAGCTTGCACATCATGATGCCATGTATAACACGGTATGTTATCATGCCCTCTTGTAATCGCAGATAACTGTTCATCATCAAAGTATGATATTAGGTCAGAATTGGGGTGGCTACGAAGATAATCCCTCAATTCCAATGTGCATTCTACAAATTGATAATTATTATTTCTGTAGTACAGTTGACTGTGTAATGTACATTCATACACTTGAACAGGCGTAAAATCGGCATACCCATTATGATACTCTATCCCTGTAGCTCCATTGCCGTAAAAATGCAAATCATTAAGAACAGCTTCATCGGTTGGTTGCCACATTGAGTTGCCGCGCTCTCCACTCCATGTCCCATTATTAATTGGCGTATGACGGTCTGAAACTCTTGAAATGCCACTACTTGCAGAAGGTATACTACCAGAAATATTTATTTCTTCATACTCATGTACAAACTTTATCATATTACTAAGTGGTACAAGGCAAGCATCTAAATCTCGCATGGCTTTATCGAAAGATGAACCACACATACTGACAATATCGCCAAGTTGTTGATATTTGGTATCGTTCCAATTACTTCCTGCATCAATATACTTACCTCTCAACTTCGTATTTGTGGTACGTAGTATCTCAAGTGCTTTAATGCAAATATCCATAGCATCTTTGATTGCTTGGCTACTCGTATTTACATTACCCATGGTGAGCCACATCCACAGTCAGATTTTCCAAAAACTCTTTCAAATCGGTAGCATTAGGCATAACATAAGGTTTGTATTGGAAGGTAGATTTTATACCATCTGTAAAATACACGGTATTATCTCTTAGCCCCGATACAGCTACACCATCAATAAGAGCGTCTGCATCATTGTTGCTCAAAGCAAATACAATCCTTTCAGGGAACTTTGCAAGTATATTTTCTCCGTAGTACATATTTTCTTTGACGCTCTGATATTCAAGGGAGCTTACAACGAAAAAGATACCGTAGCTTGAACCATCATCCATAAGCTGTAAAAGTTTTTCTGTAACTGACATTGATGATGAATAGCTATAGTCTTCTGATACACCAAAGTCAAAACCGGAGTCGTTTGAAGAATCATCTACACTATTAAACTCACTTTCATCTATCGATTCTCCTCTAAACATTTTTTTAACAATATCAAGAAATTGCATGTTCTTGATAACAACTAGATTATGCTTCATATCACCGCTTTTTTTCCTCTCTGTATACGTGGTGAATAAGTCGTTGACGAAGCCTACAATCTCCGCTCTGCTACTAGCAGTCTTGAATCGAGGCGAAAATTCAGCGAAGCAATCATATAAAGGTGCTGATATGCTTTCACCCATGAGACTTTCACCATCCATACAAAGCACTTCGGCATCTGTATTCAACAGTGCCGATAACATTAGCAGATTAGTTAAATTTTCCGCCATGCTCTCATTTGCGCCGCATATCAATAGATTATGCCGCCTGCGGCGGTCAAATTGCATTGAAAAAGGCGGGGCTACTTTTATGAGTGTTCCCATGTGGACTTTAATAGCTGATTCAACAGACATTCCTATTTGATTTTGTGTTAAGTAGTCTAATAGCATTACAGTTCTATTGCCTTCAAAAATCTGTGTAGTAGCCGGTATATCCGCAAATTTTTCAGCAATTTGACTTAGGTATTGTTCCTGTGCATCTTTGCTACAATAAGCTGTGCGGAATCCGATGTTATCTGATTCCATATACTCTAAATTCATTACAGCAGTTCCAATCGGTCCCTTCATCATTTCAAGAGCCTTTGTATCGTTTCTGTCGCTGAATAAATAACGGACATCATCTTCGCCGCACTTTAGCCCTATACGCACCCGCATTTGCTCTATGATAGCGTGTGATAGTGTGAGGTCACTAATTACTTTCGTAGATTGTGTTGCCATCATAAGATGTATGCCAAAAGCCCGTCCCTCGGTAACAATGCGCTTTGTCAGTTCCGCACAATTCATTGCTACTTTACGGTTGGCTGAATCGTTGTACAGTACTTGAAATTCATCCATAATAACCAAAATACGCGGTAAAGATTTTCCTGTACTACTTACATACCCATTAAGACTTGTTTGCCCGGAGTTCTTGAATAAATCCCCGCGGCGAAGCATTTCATCCACTAAGTTTTCAAGGATACTTTCTCCAAATTCCTGCATAGCATCTAAAGCTAATAACTGAACATGAGGAAGTTTAGCTGATTCATATATCTTAAATTCTGTGCCGCTCTTGAAATCCATGAGATACAGATGAAGTTCATTGGGGCTATGACACAGCATACCACTCATTATGATTGTATGAAGCAGAGTAGATTTACCCGACCCTGTGGCTCCTGCTATAATTCCATGATGGGACGAGCCTTCTCCCAACACAAGGTTTGCAATTTCTTCCCCATCTCCAATCCCAACAGGGATAGCCAATCTCTTTGATGAAGTAGCAGTAAAGAATGGAGGGCATACAGCATCTTCGAAAGCGAGTCCTTTTCGCTTCATAATCTCTGCCGCTTCTATATACTGATTGATAAAAGCATCAGCCGCTGCACCAGGCAATTCTGCTGCAACATTTATGGCTAGCTCATATGGCCATAATACGTGTTTTTTATCAATGTACTCTATAACAGAGCAATGTTCAGCTATATCCTCAATATGCTCGTCTATGCTTTCATACTTAGAGAACGTGATATTGGGATTATGACATAATATCGTATATATGCCGCATTTGCCGCCGTTACTGAGGATGTTTGTTAGTAATTCAATACTCCTACTATCAAAGTTGCGGGGGAAATCAAAAATTATTAGCATGGTAATAGTTTCTGTACGATTTGGGTTTTTGGAATTATATTCAACTATATTGTCAAATCTATTTCCAAGCTTCTGTTGTATGAAATCATCGATATACCCATTCAGTTTTTGAAGTCTGCTAGTCATAGTATCTTGAGCAGTATACAGCTCATTATCAAATACTTCGGGTAGGCGTTGACGAAAATCCAGGAAGGGAGTTATGCTGTTACCGCGTCGCTCAGCATCAAATATACAAAAATTAATCTTTGATACAGGAACGAATGACAAAAAACTCCACATCAAGCTGTGTACAAATTTTTCAACTTGCTGATGTATAATTTCCGGGCAATTTATAAGCAAATTGTTTTTTTTGCTGAGATTAAAGCTTGCGGGTAAGTCGATAACCTTTGAATCCGGCTTCGCTAAAGCTGTCCTTAGTTGAGCTAATACCTTTGTATTATCAATTAAGTCGGTAGGAATTGAAAGACTACCTACAGGGACACTAACAGGAAAGCCGCCATTATCTGAAGCGATAACACCAAAATTATTATTATATCGTTCTGTTGTGCGTTTAACAGAAGCTATAATTTGAGAAGCATCACCCAAGTTCCCGGACGAAACCAACTTGCAGACATCTGAATCAAGCATAGCAACATCGTCATAGATGCTATCGTAGCTTAATAAATATCTGTTTATAAAATTGGCCATATCTCTGCTATCAAGGGTATCATTATAAACTACTTGCAAGCCGAAGAACATAAACATATCTGCTGCTTGCTGCATAGTAATACAGCCTTTTTCGTGGTATGGGGGGAGTGCATTAGCGGCTTGGTTTGCTTCTTGAGGCATTGCAATAATAGCGTATACACCACAAACCCCTCCATTTTCTATTATGTTGTTTATAAGAGCGACATTTTTATCGCCCAGCGTTTGTGGGGCATCATACACTAGTAAAACTTTGATTTCAGCAGATTCACCTTTGTTATCCTTTGCATATTCAAAAATATTGCTGTAACTACTACCTAGTTTATAGCGGTTACACTCGTCCATATAAGCAGTTAATTCTTCGAGCCGCTTTTCCACAACATCCTTATTTGAGATTATCTCATCACCGAACAAATCCGGTAATTTTTTATATAATTCCCCAAACGGTAACAGGCTTTTGCCTTTATTTTCCGAATCGATAACAGTAAAATTTAAGTACGATACAGGCACGGATGATAATAGTCCTTGGGTGATAGAGTTAAAATACCTATGTTTCAAATCACTTTCAGTATGTTTTATGAGTAGACTGAAACCGTTGGTTAATGAACATATTAGAGGAAAACGTAACAATTTTTTATGTGCCAAAATCGGATTACACTTATCCGCTATAAGTGAAAACAGAATCTTAGAGCTGACAAACAATTCTAAAGGGTATTCTACACAGCCAAGTACAATAGCCTTACCCCATTCAGTATAGCTTGTAGTTATGTTTGAAAAGCTGTAAGGATAGCTTTCATTTAACAGTTTTAATGTTTGTAAAAGTGAATCGGGCAAAATAGAGTCTAGCTGCTTACAAATATCATCTGCAAGCGTTTCTACGCTCTGCTCATATCTGGCATCTACCTTAGATACTTCATCTTGATATTTTCTATTAATTGTAGAGGTCTTTTCGTTATACTGTTCAGTAATTATTTGAATGGAATCGTTAATAAGCTCAGGAATTGTTTTCTTGATTTCTTCCATGAGCTTTTCTATAGTATTTTTAAGGATAATCAATTCCTCATAGTCCTGTTTGCGTTGTTTTGAAAATATATAAATAACCCCGTCAACTAGAGCTGGCAGGGTTTCTTTTGAATACTTTGAGGAGATAGCGTGATACTGTTCCTTTACTTTTTCCAGAGCAACAAAAACGTCGAGTTCATCATCTACTGATGTTTCGGTAATCTTAGCGAGTTCTTCCGTTTTCTTAGTACGGGTTTTTACATAATATTTATCAGCATTCGCTAAAGTTGCGTCCAATGTTAAGACTTCTTGGTATATTTTATCTGCGTTTTCCTTCACAACAAGCGCCCGCTTCTTTGTTCCGGCGGTAGTTACGTCACGCTCTTTCGTAGCTTGCGCCATAAAATTTTTATGCTGCTCCTCTAAACTAGCTTTTGATTTTTTATAATTATTCCATAGTTGTGCTATTTTTTGGTCGGATTGTTCAACAAAGGAATTTATGTTGCCTATTATCCCTAAAATAGCCTGGTATGTTATTTGAGCCATGAATAATGCCCCCCCTTGCGGATTAGCTATTGTTCTTTTCGTACTTGCATTTATCCCCGCATTTCTTAGAAAATCCAACCCTCAATGAAGTAGTTACTTGTAAAGGGTAACTAAAGATTTCCACCATTTCGCCGCCTATCTTTGGGTCGCTTGTATTGCAGACGAGCGTATACTGAGTAAGGTTGTTAAGTAAACGAGGGATATATCCTTCATTACCCATATTCAATATATCTAATATTAGCTTGATTCCTATAGAAGTGGCATAGCTGATGTCTACGGATATACCGGGTTCAAATTTTAGTCCCTCTGTGTCCTCTTGGTTTGAATATACGTGGTGATTGGCTTCTGCCCTAGCTGAAATGCCGCTGCCGTCGCCTATGGCGCATTCATAGCAAGGCATATTTTTACCATAGATATGATAGAAAATTTCCCCTGCAAAGGCTCTTTCCCAAAACCCTATAGAGATAAAAGAAGCTTTGTAATAAATACTGATTCTATTGGTATATACATCAGCTATCCTATTATCAGCGCAGCCAACAAATATTGTGTTTCCTTCAACGCAAAAATTGTCCATTGTTTCTTTAGGGAGGTTTTGGACAATACCATCAAAAGTTGTAATTTCCGCTCTTGGATTGATATTTAAGATTTTTCTTTTTAGTGCGTTAATTTTCAAATCTCCGACATCTTCTATTCCGCACTGATGCCGACAAATATTGTGGTACTCTAAAATATCCGCATCTACCAGAATAAAATGTTTAACACCGGCGCGCGCCAACTCCAACGCAACTAAACTCCCAACAGAGCCGCAGCCTAATATTATAACACGCTTTTTTGCCATTACATCAGATTCCAATATGCCTGTATTGCGAGAAAAGATATTTTGATATAGACTATAGACTTCTTTGCTGATTTTCTTACCGTAACTAAAAAAGTCGATACCGTCCGCAGTTATTACGCCACAGAGCTTACTTCGCATCGGATTACTGCCTAGCGGCAGAATCTTTCCGAGGATTGTTCCTTTATCTTGTAAGTCTGGAGGGAATATATTATAAATGCCGGACGATTCAAAGTATCGGCCATAGATATTACCTTCGACCGGTGAGTTTATTTGCTCATCGGATACAAATACTGCTTTTTCTATCTTTTTTTTGTTCATATGTATTTCCTCCGTGTTATTTATCTTCTCCAATTCCGAACATACGCATAATCCCTGACTTAAAACTATCTTCCGGCGGAACATAGCTTGCCAGTAACCCTGCCAACAATCCGGGTTCGTATAAGTACTGTACATCGCCATAAGAAAACATAATTTGCCTTCTTGTAGTTATATAAGCAAAATAGACTTTAGCTATCGTGCCGTCAGCACCTTTATGAGAGAGACACCAAAATGGGTTATTATACTCCATCTTCAAGTGTAATCCTTTCTTATCTGATAGATATTCAATATCCTCAACTATTGAATCAATAAGAAAGTTTTTGTATTGTTCCTCATCATTTGGTATTAAATCATCCCTTGCTACTTCGTAAGGAATGGGGTCAAAATTCGTCTTTACCCCATCTATTAATTCTCTAAAATCAATTTTTGGAGCAGATGATGGCCTTTTCCCGGAAAAAGCCTCACTGGAGTAGCCATTTACATATTTGAGAGGAACTTCATAATTTTTGAGCCTCATAAAATGTTCCGGAATGAGGTCGTCACCCACACGGTACTTGATTTTAGAATATTTAAGAGGCCATGATACATGATACGGAGTTATCCGAAATTCCGGGTCAATGTTTATCAAAACAGAGATAGCCCCATTTTTATTAAGCTTTGCGTAATCGGAATTAGTACCATTATCTGTACCGGAAAATTGGTCAAAAGAACCGGGATGCCTGTGCCATAGCCCAATTAAAGTCAGATTAGAATCATAAAGCCGTGCAATCTTGTTTATTAGATGAGAGGTGTACTTTTGGTCGTACTCAAAATAAGCCGCCTGAAAAATGGATTTTGGCCCCGGGTCTATAGTTTCAATTACGTACCAAAATCCATTTTCATAGCAACCTAAAAAAACTCCACCTGTTTCTGTTTTTATCTTCTCATGCGTTTCAGTTATAATTGCCAAATACGCTCGATTAGAAAAAATTATTTCCATCTTAGTATACACCTTCTATTGCGACATCATCGCTAACTTCGCCATTCAGCCACATTTCGCAAAGAATTATCCATTTACAGGCCCAACTCAAAGAAGAAGCGGCAGATGTAGATTGAGTTTGGCTTGCTTTGAAGTATTTAGGGTCAGCGGTACAAATAAAATATTCTTCGCTACGACCAAAATTGCCGCGGTAAATATGCGGAAGGCCTAACCCTAAGCCTTTTTCGTTGTTAATTGGCAAAGTAGCAGCTACATCCTTCAAGCGCGGCTTGACAGGTAAAATTTGTATAGAACCGCCATAACTCTGTGCAGCGGGGTGGTCGTTAGCATAAATAAGCATTAAGTCCCATACCAGACCACCTTTACCGGTTGGTTGGACTTTGCCACGCCAATATAGCCGTCCAGAGCCATCATCCATCTTATAGAGTTTGAATGAAGGGAAAAACTTCTCCATAGCCATTTGTTCTGCATCTAGCAAATCAGGGTCTTGCTGATACCAATAGAAAGCCACTTTAATTCCCCCAATTCGCTAATTTGCCGTCAGGCACTTGAATAGCGGTATGACCAGCCGCTTCTGCTTCTTCCTTAAACTCTACTTCTCCGGATGGGGTAACAACCACATCATCCCCAGAACGAAGGGCTTCTGCTAATGCGCGCCGCCTTGCGGCTACGGCTTCATCATCCGATGCAAAAACACCGCAAGGTACTTGAATAGCAACATAATTCTCTTGATAATTTTTCATGGCAATGCCTCCTAATTTAAGTATGGTTTATCTTGGTTACATTGTCTTTTCTTTTCCGTGCCTTCGAACAAATTCTTGTCTAAATTCATTTCTTTCCGGCCAATCCTTTATTAAAATTGCCAATCACTCTTTGAATCTTAGCATCAAACTTCCGCCTAGCTTTTTTACACTGTCATGATAGATTTATTTACGTACATTGTGAATCTAAGTACAAAGTTAGCTCGTCAACAAGTCAGAGCAAATATCTAAGAATTTTTTGTTGCCGACATGTTTTTTAATCTTTGATATTGTACTATCCCACCAACAATTCCTAATATTATAGTGACAATAAGAATTTGATTGAACGCTTGTGTGCTTCCCCAAAAAAAGGCTGAAACCAATCTTTCTAAAGATGCATCATTAAAAAGAGGAACGCCACCCAAACTCGCTATAAAGCCACCCGTGAAAGCTGTAGAAACTATAAAAGAGTAGTCATAAAACTTAAAACTGATTCCCGCGCCTGCTAGTGCCGCCAACAGAGATACAATTAACAGCGCTTCAAAACTATCCGCGACTATTGCCATTAATAAAAAGGCAACGGCAAAAGACGAGCCAAATGAGGACAATGCCGCACAAAAACGGTCAAACTTAAAAGCTGTTGCTGCCAAGCCCAAAGCAAAAATAGCCACTATGCCCAATGCCATAATTTCATCATCCGCCATAATCAGAGCAAGAATAAAACCTATTCCTGCGCCGTAAGTTAGACCAATTAAGCCAGCCATTGGCTTTCTAAGATATATACCTCCAAAGCAAATAGCCAGACCTATTATTATCAAAATTAATTCAAGCATAGTTACCCCTCGCCTTTCGAGATATTTAGTTATCCGTTGAAACAAACTTCATTGGGCTAGCAGATAATTAGTGGGCATTCCAGAGAGTTCATAGTGCAGTATGAACTCTCTGGAATCCACCAATGATTTCACCGTCAGCTGCTGTTTGAACAACATTCTCACGCAGCTGTGCTTGTGCTGCTTTTTCCATTGCAAGTGTATACTGAAAGTTTACACAACTAAGAAGCTCTGTTAGAACCTCGTGGGGCATTACTGCGGAGAATTTCGCCGTTAGCAGCAATCTGAACGACACTTTCACGTAATTGCTCTTGAGCTACTTTCTCACCTTTTTCTTTTACTGTACGTGCGTATGAATTATCAAATAATTCTCCACCCTGGGAAGTCAGCGATTCAAAACTATCACTCTCACCGGCTTTTTCCATTGCAAGTGTATACTGAAAATAGTCCCGCATCAATCGGAGAGACTCTTTCTCGCTTTCAACTAGTTCCTGGGCCTGCGTTAAAAAATTTCTGTCTTTGATTATGTAATAAATACAGAAAATAGGCCCAGCTAAAGCGGCAAATATAAGAGGTCCAAAACCTCTTTCTCCATTCTCATCTTTGGAAAAGAAATAACCTATCCCAAGTGAACCAAGAGTACCGCCGACACCTGCTCCTGGCCAAGCACCGATACCTCCAAACGGTAGTCCTATAAGCCCACCTATAATCATACCGATAATCGAATTTTTGCGCATTCTTTCGACCCGTTCACCTGTTTCCAATACATCTTTTGCGTTGAATTCAACCATAAGTGTCGCACAATCATAACACAGAGGCTGATTGGCCCAAGGACCAACATTAACTTTCCAATCATCGTAACATTCTTTACAAATGCCTTTGCCGCAACTATCGAAGCCTTTGCACTCCGCTATTGCGTCCCGCGATGGATGATGATAACATTTCATTAACTTTTCCTCCTTAAATTCTGCGCTTGTGCGCCTTTTATTAAAACTTAACCCTGCCGTATGAATCCAACGACTGAGCTAATTTTTCAAGTTTTGGTTGTGCTGTTTTCAAAGTTTCTTCTGGCGAGGAAATTAAACGACCTATTCTTGTCATAAGCTCACGAAACTGCTCTCCTTGGGCATCGTTCCATTCCCCGCGCGTATTATCCCTTACAGCACGGATTCTTCCACCTAAACTATTTAATTCCTTGGCTGTCTTATTTAGGTCGGCTTTCATTTGCCGCACCACTTCCGGCGATGATTGCACCTTTGCCATGGCTTACCTCCTGCAAATTATAAATTGGTACTCTCGTATTCAATGATGGCTTTTTCAACCTCTCTCAGCTTAGAAATACAATCAAATAATTCATCTATGGGCGATTTCATAGCCTTTGAGCAATCGTTGATAATAGCGCCAAGCTGCTTATACTTTTCATCGCGCCATCGTTCTCCTGCTTCTTGATAACGAACATTAAGCTTTTGCGCTGAACTATTGAGTTCGCCAATAGCTGTTTGACATATGTTCTCGGCTTGTTGAATTGCCGCCATACTAACGGATACACCCGCCATAGTAACCCCCTATTTTTTCAAAATGTTATCAGCATATTTAATGGCATTACGTAAAATATTTTCGACACCACCACGTTTATCAACTTCTGCCTTTGCGACATAAGCAGCGTCTGTAGCAATTTTGCCAATACCACCGCGTTTATCTACCTCTGCCTTAGTAGCACAATAAACATCATTAGCTACTTGCCCCAAGCCGCCACGTTTTTCTATTTTTCTTTGAATAAGCTTAATTCCTTGTTGAAGCAGAAATTTACCGGTCATACCTAACCCCTCACGATTTCTCCAAACTGATTGATGCTTATTTTCTTTTTCGCTTCTACCAACTTATCCTGTTGTGACTGTTGCATCTGGTTTGATGCAGTTGTAAAAAACTCTATTAGCCTATTTAGCATTTCTAACCTTTCACCAATGGTCTTGAACCTCTTAACGCGATTTTCACTTCTGCGAAGTAAGTCTGATTGCTCTCCTAACAAGCGGGACTGTTCTTCTCCAACCCTATCCAAATCCCTAAATGAAGCACTACCATTAAGGAAATCATTTACACTAGGTATATTGTTACTTCTTTGGTTAAGATAATATCTAGTTTCCTCATCATCAATTTTTTCTTGTTGTAATCTATTTGATTCATTTATCAAACTATCAATTTCGCTAACGATAAATGCCGCTACAGCCTCTATGTGACCTTTTATGGCACTCGCTTTTAGCATTTCAGAAGCATCGTGAAGTGAACTATTCTTGTAATGCCTTTTTGCCATTTCAAAAAGTGCCTCTGGTTCGCCAGCCTTAACACGGTTTTGGAAAGCTTCTTCTGCTTGCTCTACTTCTAAGCGCCTCTGGCGTTCCTCAGCTTCTCTGCGTTCCCTTTCTTCTTGCTGTTTACGAGCTGCTTCCTCTGCTTGTCGTTGCCTTTCTGCTTCTTCTGCTTCTTGTTCTGCGACAATGCCTTTCACTTTATTTAACCGGGCATTATATGCAAACAATCCTACAATTCCAGCCAAAATACCGCCACAGATGTATATTGCTAAAATAATAGCTGGTATTTGGAACAAGTCGTAAAAAATCATCCAAAAACCCAATAAGTTCACTAGCGATGTTAGTGTACGGATAATCTCCCCAAATTCTAACACCCAAAGCTGACTTAAATCTTGGTCAACCCATGTAAAATCTATCCATAAGCTAGTTGCAAATAAATAATAAAATATCAATAAGCGAGCAGACAGTAGTGTACATATTGACAATACCACTGCATAACAAATTCTTTTGGCTAAATGGTCGGCATATGATGCACCTATGTATAACCGATACTGAGTTAGTGCCATCAGCATAACTACGAGTAACCAAAGCCATCCCACTTGACTAAGCACAGGGCGAGTATGCGAATAATTATCAAAAGCAACCCAAATCAGCCACGCAACACTAGCCAAAAAAGCAATTTTTGAGACTTTAGCTATCTTTGAATCAATAGTGCCTTGCCTTTCAAAAGTTCTCTCTCCAATCACAAAAGCCTGTTTAGGTATCTTTACCGCCAAGATTAAGCCAAACAACGCTAAAATAGCGACGAAAAGAAATTGTGCAGTTGAGTTTTCCGATATTTCATACGCTTCTAATTGTAACAACTCAAACAGTATATAGTCATTGTGTTCGGCTTCTATGTCACTAAATATCGGCCTTGACGTTACCACAACCGTTTGCGCGAGAGCGTTCCACTCTACATCAAAGTCAAGGTTTATCAGTATTGACCGTATTGGTATCATTGCCACCCCGTTAATAAATTGCACAGGAACATCAAGGGGGTACCCAATTCCGTTGATTAGAAAGACCGTGTAATCTTCGATGACAATTATCTCATGTAAATGATTGTTCATAACAATCTGTCTTAAATCTGGATTCCATGATACCAAAAATCCAATGGCTTCAAATACCGGACGAATAGGCACTAAGGTGCGACCATCTATAACTACAGGCGACTGTTCACCAAAATCCACATACCATCCATCAATCGTTACATTTATGGCATCGTTTGCATAAATAGGTGTTGTAAAGGTTACACCAAGCAGAAGTAACACAAGAATTAGTTTTATGAAAACCTTACAAGCCCTACCTGCCATTTAGCCTCCCCCCTACTTTAGCTACTCAAATACTCGTCTATTGAATCCATACACTTATCTATACAAGAAGAAGTCTTTTCGGTTTGTGATGTAGCTCTTGATTCAAAGGATTTTGAAGCTCTCAGCAAGCCTTCACTGTTTGTATTAAGCTTATTAAGGGCTGATTTCATCCGTTCTTTTTTATTTTTAAGCATTTCCAAGCGCCGTTGGGCTTCTCTAAGTTCATCTTCCTTTTTCGACTTCTCATGCTTGGTTTCAGGGATTTCCTTTGATAGTTGAGATAACCTCGCTTCAAGCTGTCTTATCTTATTTTGCATTTGGCTAATTTGCTGTTCAATCATTGATAGCTGTTGTCTTAGCTGGCTAATTTCTTTCTGAATTAATGCTCGTGCCTCCGCAGTTTTTGCCATTGAAAGCTGCTGTTCCAACTGTGCTATTTGCGCTCTTAAAATTTCGGCTTGCCTCTGCATTTCCTCTAATTGTTTTTTGGAATCTATCAGTTCTTTCTCCTTCTGCTCCTTTTCTTGGGTCAGTTCGGATATTTTTTCAGTAAGCTCGTCTATTTCCTTCTTTAACTCAGCTACCTTTTGTTCAGCATCCTTAATTTCACCAGTAATTTTTTTCATTGCATCGGAGCAACTTTTTGATATTCCCGCTGAACACTGCTGTATTCTTGCAGAGAAGCCCAAAAGGTCAATATTGTAGTCGTTTAGTGCTGACTTAACTTTAACAAGTGCATCGCGTGAAACATTGACCTTGGGCATATCTGCTCACCTCATTAAATCCTTTCACTCGCAATATTGAAAAATTTATCAATACTTGCGCAAGCTCTTTCTCCGTTTTCTATGACGGATTTTGAAGCCTTTGCCAGTTCTCCCATTTGTTTTTGTAATGACGAATAATTTGAATCCTTCCAAATATCACTAGCGTTGTTTATCCTGTCACCCATCTTTCTTGTGTTTTGCTGAAAACCTTCGATATTCCTTTTCAGATTAGCGGATTCGCTCATACCCTGCTCCATTCAACATTAGCTCCAAACTATCAATTATTCCATATGTCCGCCGGGATACGCCCAATCTGTCAGCTAACTCTTGTTGTGTGATTCCTGCTTTTGCGCGTAATACTTTGAGCTCGTTAGTTAGTGTGTCTATGAATTTCTCTTTTGGTGTCACCCGTAAAACCCGGATTCATAGCAACATCATTTCCTGTGTAGCAAAGATGGTTATTATTATGATTAATCAGACACAATTGGAAATGACAAATAGTTTCTCACATCCTCATAGCGGATAAATGGGGGTACCACCAAGCCACTTGTTTTTTGCTAAGCCTTTCATATAACAACTCATTGCACCAAAAAATCATACTATTAGCACGTTCGTCAGCCATCGTACATGATGTAGTATTTCTTGTCAAGATATAGATGCAAATTCTGCAAAATTTTTCAAAAAACTCGTTCGTATTTGTAAATACGCTATATTTTGTTTATTTCTGACGGTGATTTTCGACCCGAGAAACCTGCTAATGGGTTTCGCAATGTCTTTATCGCCGTCGTTTATTAAGTCAAAAAGTTTCTCGAAAGTATGGTTAGGCTATTTGTACCAACTCCCCTAAACAAACGGAAAGAGCCCTGATAGCCTAATATGAGCATCTGAAGTAGAAAAGTGTCAGTTGAGGACTTTTCATAGCGTCTTGTGATAAGCTGATGACAGTTGACATAGTAAGTAGAAAAACGATACTTAGCGGCTGCTAATCCAAGAGCAGAAGCTAAATGAGTTTTATCAACGCCGGGGGACCAAGAAAGACAATATTTTTTCCATTTTCAAGAAAACGCAAGGTAGCAAGCCCTTCGATTTGGCGTTTATCAATGGAGGGCTGAAAGCTGAAATCAAAACGGCACATTCAAGATAATTATGCAGAATATCAAAAGTGTTTTTAAGCTTAAGGCTTTCGAGATTCTCTTTAATTCGTTCGAGCATTATCTCAGCCATGCAATACCTCGTCATATCTGCTTAAATCATGTGGTTTAACAGGAAAATCAATGATGTTATCATCTTCGAAGATTGTGTTTTCGACATCCATGCTCTGTTTTAATGTAAGTCTCCTGTAGTGGCTTGCATTGACAACCATATCGAAGCAGACATAATCTTTGTGTAAGACTGTGCCATCCTCGGCGTGTTCTAGGTCGGCTGTGTATGTCGCGTGTTCGAGATTAGTATGCAGATATTTGACCCGCCCTGCGGTTTCTTTGAAAATCTTGTTTGGTCAAGCTAAAATACTCCTGTTGCTTGCTCTCTTGTAATTCGCTAAAAAATTTTGACCGTTGGGTTTCGATTGTGATAGCCATTTTATTCCTCATCGTGATATAATTTTTCAAAGGGGGTTTCATTTATGGAGAAAACATACAAATTTGTGGAACACACCGAGCCACTCCCTATGGACGAAGTTAGACGTTTGTACGAGGGATATTGGGTCTTTCTTGTAAATGCTAATTTTTCTGAAACAATGGAACTGTTGAGCGGGCGCCCTGTAATTATAGGTTCACGGCAGTATGACGGTGCGAGCGACGGAATTTATGAAAAGTATGATGCTCCGGAATATGGCGTAACTACAGATAAAAGCTTGCTTACTAAAAAATTTATCACATCCCTACATGCGGCGAGTGTGTTGAATGTTTAGCCCGGAGAAATTTGATGCGCTTGAAAGTCTAACGATTGAGGCTGACGGGCATTATCATTTAAGTGTGCCGACGTTTTATGATTTCGATGGCTATGCGAACACTCCAATAGATTTTGTTTTTGACACAGGGGCATTTTTAACTGTAATCACGCGAGGCACGGCTGCACGTTTAGGTTATCTTGACCGTTTTACAATCCAGAAACGAATAATTTTATCTGGTTTCTCAGGTGATTGCTTCGCGGATTTGAAGGAAATCCCCGGCTTTATGATTGGTGGACGGAAAATAGAAGGTGCGAAGGTCGCTGTTCCATATATTGAAACTGATATTAGTATATTGGGGCTGAATGTAATTGAGTATTTCAGATTTTTTATTGATACAGAACGAGATAAAATATATTTTAGCGAAAACCCGTTACCGGAGGTTCCTGAACAGCTTCGAGCTAGTGGTGTGTATATGATTTCCGGTGTTTAGCCTTAATGTTTTGTGTTCAGTTGCTTGTTTGAACACAAAACATTTTTTCCGAAATCCCCATTGTTACCTCGTACAGAGCCGGGAACTCGCTCAACTTTGACGCTAGGGTCTGCGGTATCGCTACCTTGCCGACTTTCTTACCTTTGACAACTTCACCGCGCCTTGCGGCGATTTCATCATGTTCAGGGTCGAGGGTATTATCAGGTAGATACCAGAGTGAAACACCTTCGTTGATTTGTCCTGTGTTCTCGTCAACAAATCGGTGTTGTTGCGCTGATAGGAATAGATACGTTTGCTTGTCTGCGGAAAATAAAAAAATACCGTCATGTTTCAAAATGGCGGCACTTTCACGCTCTCAGATTTCAATTTTCTATATGAAAAAAGATACCGCTGTTTGAACGGTATCTTCTCTAATTGGCTCATTTCACACATCTTTAATTATTTGACTTTTCTTTTCCTATATTACTTAGAATTATCGCAGTTGTGGGCTTACTGCGATTTGATTTGTGTTTGACACTTTCCGGTTGGGCGTGACTAGCTGACTGAGCCCCTCTCTCCCCCCTAAACAAACCTCCCAACATTAACCGCATAATGCGGAATCGCCACCTCTGGTTCCGGTATCTCCGGATGCCAAAGCTTTTCCCACTCAAACGATAAATACCCGTCATAGCCATTCCCGGAAAGCATCGCAAGACATTCCGCCACCGGCACCTTTCCTTCGCCAAGCAGACTAAAATCAAAGCCTCTTGCGTCGAACTCCGCCGAGTCCTTCACATGCACATGGAAAATCATATCCTTCAGCGCCTCAAACGTCGCCTTTACCGGCTCGCCGTAGCGCAGGGGGTGCAGTATATCCCACACTACGCCCATTTTGCCGCGCCCTACGCCGTTTATTAAGTCCAGTACCCTCGGACTGGTGCTGAAATCGTCGTGGGTCTCGATTAGCGGCATAACGCCCATGGTGTCTGTTAGGTCGCACAGGCGCTGGTAGCCGTCCCATGTCCACTTCATGCTCTCGGTGTAGCCTTGCATCAGCGGCATTGGGCCGCCGAAGGTTCTGATGTACTTGCAGTTTAGTGCTTTTGCGATTTCTAGGCAGACTTTTGCGTCGTCCAGCATTTTTTCTTGGTTTGCTTTGCCCGCTTCGCAGAATTTTAGGCTTGTGCCCAGGCAGGCTACGGCTAGGCCGGAGTCGCGCAGTTTTTTTATTGTTTCCGCTAGGCCGCCTTCTTTGAACTCCGGCAGGGAGGCTATGTCTGTTGTGCCTTTCACTGCGCGGATTTCTATGCCATCGTATTTGTTTTTCACCGCGATGTCTATTATCTCGTCTATGCCGTAGTGCGGACAGCCGAGTGTGCTGAATGCTATTTTCATGATTGTCAAAACTCCCTTCTGTTTACCACTATATTATCACTATACCACACGTTGTTTTTTTTTGCATCACATGTTATTCTAAGGTAGAAAAAAATAAAAAGGGGATGAATGTATGAAATTGTTTATCGACACCGCCAATGTGGCTCATATCCGTGAGGCTAACGACTGGGGGGTAATCTGCGGCGTTACCACTAACCCTTCCTTGATAGCCAAAGAGGGGCGGGATTTCATAGAAGTAGTTAAGGAAATCGCCTCTATCGTGGACGGGCCGATTTCTGCCGAAGTAATCAGCACCGAGGCCGAAGGTATGGTAAAAGAGGCGCGCCCTCTCGCTAAGCTGCACAAGAATATCGTCATCAAGATTCCTATGACGCTTGAAGGGCTCAAGGCTACCAAGATTCTGACCGCGGAGGGGATTAAGACTAATGTCACCCTTGTTTTCTCGGCTTCGCAGGCGCTTATGGCTGCGCGGGCGGGTGCTACATATGTCAGCCCGTTCATCGGCCGCTTAGACGACATGGGACAGGACGGCATGAATCTTATACTCGAAATCGTTGACATTTTCAAGCGCCATGAGATTTCCACGGAAATAATCGCGGCCAGTGTCCGCCATCCGATACACGCGATTCAGGCTGCGCGGCTCGGTGCGCATATCGCTACCATTCCGCACGCTACACTTGTGCAAATGTGCCAGCATCCGCTTACGGACTCCGGCATTGAGCGCTTCCTGAAAGACTGGGAGGGCGTAAAATAATGATTAAACACGATAATATTGACCAGCAAGCCATAAACACCATCCGCGTGCTTAGCGCGGAAATGATTCAGAAGGCCAACAGCGGGCATCCGGGTGCGCCGCTTGGTATGGCTCCTACGGCTTACGCGCTTTGGGCGGGCGTTATGCGGCACAACCCTTTCAACCCGCGCTGGCCTAGCCGCGACCGCTTTGTTTTGTCCGCGGGACATGCTTCTGCGCTTATGTATTCACTCTTGCACTTGTTTGACTACGGGCTTACCATCGAGGATTTGCAGCAGTTCCGCCAGAGGGGCAGCAAGACCCCGGGGCATCCGGAATACGGGCATACTGTCGGCGTGGAGATTACTACCGGGCCGCTGGGGCAGGGGATTGCCAACGCAGTCGGCTTCGCCTGGGCAGAGAAGTTTCTTGCCGCTAGGTTTAACAAGCCGGGCTATGACCTTGTTGACCATTATACATACGCTCTGTGCGGCGATGGCTGCTTGATGGAGGGTATTGCTTCCGAGGCGGCTTCCCTTGCCGGGACAATGAAACTCGGTAAGCTTGTCGTGCTTTACGATTCCAACAAAATTACAATCGAGGGCTCGACGGATTTGGTCTTTACAGAGGACGTATGCAAGCGTTTTGATTCGTATGGCTGGCATGTGCAGGTTGTGGAAGACGGAAACGATGTCGAGGGAATCCTCGCCGCTATTCAAGCCGCGAAGGACGAAACGGAAAAGCCGTCCTTCATCGAAATCAAGACGATAATCGGCTACGGCGCGCCTAACAAGCAGGGCAGCCACAGCGTTCACGGTTCGCCGCTGGGCGCCGAGGAAATCGGCATTATGAAAGAAGCGTTCGGGCATTCTAAGGAAGAATTTTTCGTTTCCGAAGAAGTCAGGCAGCGTTATGCGGAGCATACCGCCGAGGGCATTGCCAAGAACAACGAATGGCAGCTTCTGCTTTCGCGCTATCAGGAAAGCTATCCGCAGGACTATCAGGCTTGGGACACTTGGAACAGCGACGAGCCTTGCGTAAAATTTGCGGAGCTTGTTGGGTCAGATGATTTCTGGAACTACGAGGGCGCTACCGCCACGCGTATTTCCTCGGAAATAGTGCTTAACAAAATCAGCCCTGTTGTGCCGTATTTAATCGGCGGCTCGGCGGACTTGGCACCTTCCACACGCGCGATTATGAACGATAAGGAATATTACACGCCGGAAAATCCCGCCGGGGCCAACCTGCGCTTCGGCGTGCGCGAACATGCTATGGCGGCGATTGCTAACGCGATGGCGGTGCATGGCGGCTTGCGTCCGTATGTTGCTGGCTTCTTCGTTTTCAGTGACTACATGAAGCATTCTATGCGCCTGTCCGCGCTTATGAATCTGCCTGTTATTTATGTCATGACGCACGACAGCATCGGCGTGGGCGAAGACGGCCCTACGCATCAGCCGATAGAGCATCTTGCCGCGCTGCGCAGCATCCCTAACTTTACGGTGGTGCGGCCTTGCGATACGCGTGAAACCGCCGCCGCTTGGGCTATGGCGATTACGAGAACGACCAGTCCGACCGCGCTTGTACTCACAAGGCAGAACCTGCCTCTGCTTGACGGCAGCGGAAAAGGCGCGTTTAAGGGCGGGTATATTCTGTCTGACGATGTTAACCCATCGACAAAACTGCCCGATTTGATTCTGCTTGCGTCCGGCTCCGAGGTCTATTTGATGGCGGAAGCCGCGGAAGTGCTGCGCGGCGAGGGCGTTCACGTACGCGTTGTAAGTATGCCTTCCTTCGAAGTATTTGAGGAGCAGGACGAGGAATACCGTGAGTCGGTGCTGCCTGCCGCGGTGCGTGCGCGGCTTGGCGCGGAAGCGGCGACGAGCTTCGGATGGCACAAGTATATCGGGCTTGACGGTGAAATGATTTCAATAGACCATTTCGGCGCATCGGCACCCGCGGAGCTGCTGTTCGAGGAATACGGCTTGACCGCCAAAAATGTTCTGGCAAAAGCCAGAGCATTAAACAACTTCCGAAATTAGAATGAGCGAGTGAAAACTCGTTGAAGCTTTCGAGATTTTCACGCGCAGAGCGGTAATTTCGGAAGTTGATAAAAGAAAGGATAAACAAATGACACCAACGAAACTAGGGTTCGGCGCCATGAGGCTGCCGTCTGATGTTAACGAATGCACAAGAATGTTCGCGGCGTATTTAGAAAGCGGTGGGAACTATATCGATACCGCGTATGTGTACGGCGGCTCGGAGGAGATGCTAAAAAAATCCCTGACGACCAAGCACCCGCGTGACAGCTATCTGCTTGCCGACAAGCTTCCGCCGTGGGAGCTGAAAACCAAAGCGGACTGCGACCGCGTCTTAAACGAGTCGCTGAAACGCTGCGGTGTGGATTATTTCGACTACTATCTGCTGCACGCCCTAGACGCGGGCAACGAGAAGCGGCTAATCGACACCGACGCCTACGCCTGGGCGCAGGACATGAAGAAAAAAGGCGTACTCCGCAAGGTCGGCTTCTCCTTCCACGACACGCCGGATGTGCTTGACAAGTTGTTTGCCGACCATCCGGAGATGGAGTTTGTTATGCTGCAATTCAACTATGTGGATAACATGCGCGGAGCGGCTGCGGCCTTCCACGAATCGGCGCTGAAGTTCGGCAAGACGCTGTTCGCGATGGAGCCGATTAAAGGCGGTACCTTGGCAAGCCTGCCCGAGGAGGCAGAGGCGCTTCTGCGTGCGGCAAGGCCGAACGACAGCATGGCGGCATGGGCAATGCGCTACGCGGCTTCCCTTGAGGGGGTTACGTCTACCTTGAGCGGGATGTCTAGTCTTGCGCAGGTCGAGGATAATATCAAGACTTTCAAAAACTTCGAGCCTATGACGGCCGACGAGTACGGGCTGCTTGAGCAGGTGCTTGATATCTTGGCGAAAGAAGGCGGGATTCCGTGTACGGCCTGCAAGTACTGCTTGGCTGACTGCCCTAAGGGGATTGCGGTTGATAACTGCATCATGCTTTATAATGAAGTGAAGCGTAATCCTTCGTCGAAGTTTAACCGTACGGTTATGTACAGGGCTGTGGAGCAGGGTAAGAGGGCGGAGGACTGTACTTCTTGCAACGCGTGTTTGGCGAGGTGCCCGCAGAAGATTGATATTCCGGATGCGCTTCGGCTTGTGGCTAAGGAGTTTGCTTCGTAGTAGGGGGGTTAGGAGGAGATTTTATGGCAATAGCGTTAGAGTTACGCGACTGGCAAAAAAGACACTTAACTAGCTTATTGAAAATGAAGCGTGCGGGAGTAACGGGCGAGGCAGCGCTTACGTTAAAAGGCGAATTAGAAAACGCCGTGGCAGTAATGGAGCAAGAAGATGTAGCGTACTGCGAGAAGATAATAGGCGTAGTGGCGTTGTAACACCAAACAAAAACCAAAGAGCCGATTGGTTAGTCAACTAACCAACCGGCTCTTTTTTTCGTCCCGCCTTTATCCAACCAAACTACTCCCTAACCCAACCAACAGGAGCAACAACCGTACCGCCTAGCCACTGCTCCTCATAACCATTCAGCACCACCGGCCCGTTCAGGCGCAGCACCGTAACTATCCCCGTCTCCTGCACCTGCAAGTCAAACAGCTCCTCCAGACTCCGCAGTGTCACAAACAGCCTGCCGTCCCGTATAAACGCCGGTTCTGTAGAACCATCGTTATTCAGTATCGGAATAGTCGTGCCGTTTAGGGTCATCAGCGTACTGCCCTCGTCGATGTATAGGGTTTGGCCTAAGAAGTCCTCTACTATACTTCGGCGCAGGCGGCCGTCCCAGTTGACGTTTAAGCCCATATACCTTGCCATATAGCTTAGCGGTACCATTTTGCTGCCTGTTTCGTTCATGTAGACGGTGGTGTCCATTCCGACTACATTACCGTTTACGAGCAGCGCCGGGACTCCCAAGGTTATGCGCATTTCGCCGTTCCATTCGCGGACTACTTGCCGCTCCGGAATCGGTTCGAGCGGGAACCAGTAGAACGCGGTTTCGATGTCTTCGTCCCAAAGGAGGCTCATTTGCAGGGCCACGGCCACCATTCCTTTTGGTACGAAAATGCGGTCGTCGCGGATGCGTGCCGGCATCGGCAGCCCGTGGTCGCCCAGGATTAGGGTCGCGTAGCCGTCGATGTACATTATGTTGCTGTCGGCGTAGATTTCCACCACTTGGCCTTCGAAGTTATAGATGGTTGCGCGGCGTGCTTCCGGGCACCAGTCTACTTGCATACCGACAGCGCGGGCCGCGAAGGAGATTGGAACCATGACAGAGTCGGTACGGAAGGTACGTGTGTCCATGACGGTAGGTTCTGTCCGCCAGAAGACGCGGGTGCTGCCGACCGGTACGACAAGGACATCCGGCCAGGTTGGCTGGTAAGGGTCGATGGAGCCCGGTGTCACCGCTGCGAGAATGCCAGGCGGCGGCAGGTACAGGTTGCGCAGTGCGCGTGCCGCGGCGCGTTCGGCTTGGCGCTCGGCTTGCTCGGCAAGCAGGCGCGCGCGGGCAGCTCTGCGTTCTTCCTGGGTACGTACGTTTCTCTGGGTGCGTGGTGCGTCGTCGCCTCCGCCGTCTGAATCGGAGTCTTCGCCGCCTATGCCCGGAAGCTGTGGTGCGTCTGGCAGGCGCGGCGGTGCGGTTACGTCAAGCCAGAGCCAACCGAAGCGAGGTGTGCTGCCCGGCCTTGCGTTGGTATGGCTAACTTCAAGCTTGGTATAGCGGTAGCCGACTACATTTTGCGCTGCATCTGTAGGCCAGATGAACATTTCGACCTCGTTGAAGCCTCTGTCTATCATCGCCATTGGGTACAGCCATTCGTTGTTAGGGTCCCAACTGCTCATGCGGGTGACGGTGTTAAGCGGTGCGAAGCTAAACGGTTCGAATGCGGCAAGCGGTGCTATACTGCCGGAGTTAAGCCCGGAGACGAAGAATGAGACATAGAACTCCGCGTTGCCGTTATCTTCATTTATAAGCTGCCCGCGCATTGCATGACCTGTGGTTGTTTCGATTCTGAATGTCGCGCTGTCGCCGACCCTTACCGAAGCTCCGTTAGAAATAGGAGGTGCCGGGAAGCTCAGCTTAATCCGCAGGTCACTGACTCTAAACGGTGCTGTACCTATGTTTCTAATTACGATTGGGAACAGCCCGTTATCATCAGGATTGAATCTGCCTTGTTCGAACCCGTCACCGAGTATGAACTCCCAATCTACCTGACCTTGGCCGCCACCCGGCGGGTTGCCGCCAAGCTCGATTTCGATTTCTACTTCGATATCTATATCGCCTTGGCCGCCGTTACCGCCCGGTTGTCCGGGTTGACCCGGCCCGACGTTAAGCCACGTACTCATTTCCAGTCTGCGGCGGTGCTGCGGTATCGCAAACGGTGTAAACGGATGGTAGATTTCCAGATACGCGTGATAGTTGTCTACGTACATTGCCGCTTGGGTGGTTGGCAGGATAATTACGTCTACCCAACCACCGGCCGGGACTACACCTGTTGGTTGTTCATAGATGAAGAAGTGTAGGTCGCCATGCGGTGTACGTGTGCCGTTTGGTGCCAAGTTTACGATGCGCAGTGCGGCATTGTGCTGGTCGCCGTGCGGGCTGTTGCCGAAGTACAGAGGGCCTGTGCCGCGGTTGAAGATACGTACGGTCTGATGGTACGGCCATGGGTCGAAGGTTGGGTAATGGATGCCGTATGCATTGAAGCCGAACAGTACAGGATTGCGGGCTTCGAACTCGTAGACAGGCGGGATTAGCGTCAGGGAAAGGTCTATGCTACGGTTCATGCCGCGTACGTTTGTTATGTCCATGTAGTCATGGTGGGTATTCACAGCGCCCGGAGTAAGCCATCTGGCGGCTTGTGTCGGCTGGATGGTGATGGTGACGCTACCGAGCGGCGGTATATACTCGCTGCCGCATGCCGGCCATTCGACTACTTCGAACAAGCCGTTTTCAAACAGTGCTTCTAAGTCGTACGGCAGCATACCCCTGCGCGGTAAGATATTTCCATTACCCAAGGTTATAGGTGCCTCGTATATTTCAAACAGCCGCAGCGGTTCGCGGGTACTGTGGTTAGTGAGGGTAATTTCGCGCCTGTTAGCAGCCGGGTCAGCACCCCAATGCATGGTTACGTTTACGCTTTCTCTATCTGTAGTGAAGTTAACGGCTCTTACGATAGGCTCGATGAGTCTGCGTCCGAATGCCACGTTAAGCCCGCCCGCGAAGTACAAGTCCATACCTACGTTCCAGTACTCTATGCGGTCGATGTCCGTTACGCTCGGATGTATGGTTGCCGGGCGCGGCTGACCAGCTTGTGCATGGTCGGCAGGGAACACCAGACCCAGGCGGTGGTTAAGGGTAGGATGGTTCTGTGCAATACCCGCGGCAGGGATAGGTACATCTTCCGCGCCCACTTCATAAATCCTAAAGCTGTCCCAACGGTAGCGGATATCAAGAGCTGCTTCTGTTGTCAGCCTGACGCCTATTCTTACAGCTGTGTTTGGAGGCAGCGGACGCTCGTTACCCGCCGCTACTCCCTGTAGCCATTCCGCAGGCCATACATTAACGGTTCCAGTCCAGATTCGTTCCCAATGGCTGGCTCCGGCCGGAGTCCGCGGTATCAGGTTTCTCCACAGATAACTTGTGTTGCTTTGGTTAGCTCTAAACGGACAGGTTATTTCAAATTCCGAAATAGTCTCGCTGCCTATCGTCACCGTAACAGGAGTGTAATGCCTGTTACCCGCCGCGTCAGTCGTAAAGCTAAAGAGCGTCAGATAATCAATGGTATAAACAGAACACGCGCAGGAATCTATCCGCAGGTCGGCAAGGTCTGGGAATCCGTCACTTTCATTACGGATTTCGATATAGCGCCAGATATCCGCGTTTTCGCGGTTCGTTACATCTTCACCCACGTACACCTGAACAGTAGCAACTTCCACTTCATAACCGGCTACTATAGCAGGCCGCATATGACTTCTGTCACTAGGGTCTCTCTGCAAAATTTCAAACATAAAGCCGGGGCTTAGTACAGCCATACCAAGCTCTATTTCAAACTGTGCTTCACCGACATTGTGCTGTCCGTGTGTCGTGTAAATGCTGTCCGGGCTGGTTCTTCCGCCTTCAAGGCTTACAGTACGCCCAAGCGGATGGTAGATAATAACATTATCATGATACATAGGGCCGTATCTGAACTCGATAGCGTTCGGCACGCCCGCGGCCGAATGGTCCGCATTAGAATCCCTGTAGAATATGCGGCCTACAGACGGCTCGATAGCGCGTACTACATGCTCGCCGCCCGCCGGAAGGGTGACAGGGAAGCGGAAGCCTATACCTTGAATCCAAGCCGGAGCCTGACCTTGGATACCGAATTCCGGCGAAGGCGCTTGATAATAATATTCCCAATAAGACATCTTGGACAACTGACTCTCGAACGCAAGCTGCAAGTCAATCGGCTCACGGGTAGACAGATTGCGCATTGTCAGGTTTTGGCGGTGCGCAGGCGTATCCTCGCCCCAGTATTTCTGGAAGGACATGCGGTAGCGCGCGTGGTCGCTTTGGCTTCCGTCGAAGTGTCCTGCAATCTGCCAGTTTGAACTCCAGTCGGTTGGCGGGGTCGGCGGTACTATTTCGTAAAGCAGCGGCGCGATAACAAGCTCCACATCCCTATTCAGCAACGTCCGCGGAGGCGCAGCAGCCGCTGCTTCCAAGTCTCTGTGAGTAATCAGCAGCGCAGCCTCGTACGGCAAGTCGTTCCAGTCCTCGTTAGCAGCTACGTTTTGGCGCACTTGCCCCGGGCTTGCGATTTCGCGCAGGCTCAAGGTAAGCGTCACGGTACCGTTCTGCGGCAGGTGGCCGGACGGCGCAAGCGGCGAATGGTCTATCCTTATTTCGAACAGGTCGCTCGGAGTAGCCGCCGGTAGGTTCAAGGCTGCCATGTTAGGCACGATACGGTTTCCGTCACTAACATTACGTGCGATTGTACCGTCTGCATTCGTTGTCACAAAGTTGAAGCGGCGCAAGTCGATTTGACCCGGGCTGTTGTTTGTGATGGTGATAGTACGCGTACGGCTGTCGCGGTTAACGTCTCCTGTTCTGTTACCGTCCAGGTCACGGATTTCATTTTCTCCTACGTACAGGTGCATTTGAATGATGCTTCCATCCGTATGCCCTGTAAGCGTGTCAGGATTATTGGTGTGTTCATGCACCGAAACCCCTATGCGCGGCGCAAGCACGTTCAAGGTAAGGTCTACATGCTGCGGATTACCGCGTACGTTAGCAACATTCAGCCTGCTCTCATGGTTATCAAGTGCTGCACTGCGTAATATCTGCACAGCGTCTGCCCTTGGGCGTACATCGAACGTAACGCTCTGGCGGTCGCCTACAGCAACCGAATTATTCAGCGTATGAGCAACACTGCCTTCCGGCCACGATGAACCTGTGATAGTACCCGGCACTACCTCAAACAAGCCAAGCAACGCCGAACTTGTTATGTTGTAAGTCAGGTCAATCAAACCTTCAAACCTGAGCGGCTCTCTTGTCGAGTGGTTGGTAATCTGCATCCTGCGCCTGTGGTGGTCTTGGGTGTGGTCTTCGTGCATATATAGGGTTACGTTTGTAAGCGTGTTCGCCGGTGCGCCTGCCGTTGTCACGGCTTGAAGCGGAATACCCGCGTATGCTACAGGCGTCATGGTAAAGTCAACCCGCTCAACATCCAGCCACAGACGGATATAATAGCGAACTACTTCGCCGGCGGAAGGCCTTGCGGTTATTCTCATGAAGGCGGAATGCTCTCCCACTTGTGCTAGGGTCTGAACATTGTTTACCCGCACTTCAACATCCGCATACTGTTGACCCAGAAGCAAGCCGTCAGGTCTGCTGTGTACAAAGAACAGATTGGAAATCACATTGGTAGCTGTTCCGCCCGGCCCCACTTGTACAAAGTCAATATCGAGCATTCCCGTGCCGAGGTCGATAGGGCCGTAACCTGTGTTATGAAGCCGTACACTGCGGATGCGGTGGTCTTGGGTTGGGTCTTCACCTACGTACAGGTGGAAGCGTCCTAGCTCGCCCGCACCAACAACCGCGGCAGGAGTCACAAAGCTAAGCTCGAAGTCAGGCGGTGTTACCGCAAGTTGCAGGTTAATCATTCTGTCGATAGGCAAGCGTAAGCTACGGTCGTTTTCTATCTCTAACGTGCCGCTGCGCGGGCCGCCTACTACACGGCTTGCCGCTACTGTCGGCTGGATGAAGAACACCCTTGTACCGCCGGGCGTGATTGGCGCCAGGCTTGCAAATGTAGTTGTCGGTGCGATTTCAAACAAGCCGCCTGTGAACTGTTCAACCAAGTCATGCCACTCTCTTGTTGGGGCATCCGGGCTGAAATACAGATTTTCGGTAGCGGATGTATTCGTAAGCTCTATCGGTATTCTGTGGATAGCAGGGTCGTCGTACCAAGGCATGGTTACGCGAACCGCACCCGGGCTTCTTGGGTTAACAGGTACAGTTGATGTGCCTGCCGGCGGTGCTATTATTTCCGCGGTTGACGGGAAGGCAACATGCTCCGTCATTACCCGCATGGAGAAGTTAACTTCATTTATGTTCAGTGTAAGCGCTTGGCTGTCGCTATGCCCTGTCACACGGCTGCGTACGCCGTTTACGTAAACTGGTACCATCTCACCGTTTACACGCTCGTACTCGTCACCCGGATAGTGGGTTACTGTAAGGGTGTCAGGGTGTGCTTGGATGTTGCGGTGGGTCGCAGGTGCAAGCGGGCGTACTTGCAGATTTCTTACATTAACACCGCCCGGTGCGCCGTCAGGAGGAATACTGATATCGTTATCTACAAGGTAATCCCAGTTGACAACCTCAAACAATCCGCCGCCCACGGTATCAGCAAACACATGCTCTAAGTCTCTGAAATAGAGAGCTGCTCTTGTTGAATTGTTCGTGATAGTTACATTTTGCCACCCTCCGACAGCCGCCCTGCGGTAGCGTTCAAATATCGTATTCGGCGTCGGTGCAAAAACATCAAACTGATGCGGATGCACATTAAGCACTACATCCCTTGCACGCGCAGGGTCTGTCACGCTGCTTGGGTTAGTCTCGGTATTATGCCTTGTGTACAGCTGCATTACCGCCGTACGGTTGGTACCTACTACAATCGCTGCATAGCTAGTTGCCCTTATATTCAGGACTACTTCGGTATTCGGCAGTATTTGACTGCCCGCAGGCCAGCTATGAAGCTCAAACTCAAAGTAATGGCTGCCGTCGAACCTGATTCTCAAATCACTTATCAGAATCGGCGCAGAACCTGTGTTTCTTATCGTAATCGGACGCGTTGCGGTAGTATGGTCTTGCCCTGCATCCAAATCAATAACTACAGGGTCTGCCGTAGGTGCAACAATCATAAAGCTCGGCGGAAGCACTGTCAGCTGTAAGCCCAAATCTTGGTTATTACCGCGGGCGTTGGCTATGCCCAGCGTGTCTGGTGCGGCATTGCGTACAGCCGTAACCGCTGCCGCCCTCGGACGGATTTCAAATTCGACGCTTCCGAGCGGAGCAAGCGGGCCAGCCTGCGGCGGCCATGACACAAACTCAAACAATTCTGTATCAAACCATCTGCTTGGGTCTACAAACCTACCGCTCAAATCTGCCGCCGCAAGGTGCGCTGGTGCAGTTCCGTCAGTAAAGTAGATGTTTTCTCTGGTCGATTCATTCGTAAGCGTTACCCTGATTGTATTGTGCGCCGCGGTGCGGTCATCGCCATAATGCATTACAACGTGGGTCGCACTCGGCTGTGCAGGCTGATTCGGCGGCGGTGTATGCGGCGCTCTTACAGCCGACATAGTTATATTCACAGGGGCAACATTCAATCTGAGCCCAATATCCTGCGAAACCCAAGAAGCTGCCGCTATACCAGGGAACTGCCTTGTTATCGTCAAGGTGCAATCATGCGGGCTTCCCGCTATCATCGCATAGCCCGGTACCTCTCTTACCCATGCAAATACGCTTATAGATGCGCCCGGCGCAAGCATTTGCTGATTTATATCTGTTATCGCAGGCAGGGTAGTCGCACCGCCGTCACGGCTCAGCTCGAACCCGAACAAGCTGCCAGATGGCAGAGACACGTTCAAGTGATGAAGGTCGATAGTACCCGGGCTGTTGTTTGTTATTACTACTTCGCGCCTATGGATGTACGTTCCTGCCGGCCATACGCGTCTCGGCAGCTCTCCTGCATACATATTCACCGCTGATATTCCGGCGGTATCTATTGTCAGCCTTGGCGCAAGGACTGTCAGCTGCAAGCCAAGCGCACTGGCTGCACAGCGTGCGTTGCTGATTGTCAGTGTATCAGGGTCTCCCGCGGTTAGTGTTCCGCGTACTTCTGCTACAGCATCTGCCGTCGGGCGGATGCGGAACGTAGCCGTGCCGCCCGGTGCAACCGGCTCAGACGGCCATGTTACAAACTCAAACAGGTTGTTGCCAAACACTCTCGATAACCCTACATCCATAGCCGAACCGCTAGTGAAGTAGACATTTTCTCTTGAAGACAGGTTTGTAAGCGTTACTTCGATTGTGTTGTGGTCTGCCGTGCGGTCTTCGCCCAAGTACATTATTACATGGGCCGCGTCCGGATTTTCCGGATAGTTGGCGCTTGGTCTTGCCTGTACTCTTAATGCCGACAGCGTAATGCTGACCGGAGATACGTTAAGCGTAAGCGGTACCGTTATCGGTGTGATATATCCTGGCATCAGGTCTATCGTCAAAGTGTCGGTATGCGGTGACGACGCTACCATGTCCAGTGTCGGACGGTTTCTTACCCACAAGTAGATTTCAACCGATTCACTTGGGTCAAGCCAGTCTGTTCTGCTTAGCGCCCACCTAAAGCGGCTCGTATCGTTACCGCCGGCCAGGTTAATGTTCATCAAACCAAGGTTGATTCTGCCTTCGCCGTCGTTTGTTATTACTACACTGTGCCTGTGGATTAATTGGTCAGGATTTTCTTGTACGTACAACGCAAAGCTTCTTGTCTCTGCCGAATCAACATCAATGGACGGAGGCGAGACGCGCAGTACCAAGTTGGCCGTACGGTCTGTTCCCCTTGGGTTAACAATAATCATTTCCTGCGTCCATGTGCCTACGCGGTGTCTTGCGTAGTCTGTTGGGTATACACGGAAGGTTGCGCTGTTTCCGCTTGGCGCTGTGCTTGGTGTAAGCGCTGTCACCGGCCACGCTTGACCGCTGCTGATGCTAAACACGCGCTCTGCCGCGGTGAAACCGGCTTGCTGCGTTACTGTTGTGAAGTTAGGTGCTATCAGGTCGCGCAGTGCGTCGCCCAGGCTGAAGTATACATTCTCCCTGGTAGAATTATTTGTAAGTGTTATGTCTATATGATGGCCTGCTGCATCGTCGCCCCAGTACATTTCTCTTACGGCAGATGCAGGGTCGGTTGTTACTGTAAATTCTACGCACTGCACAGTCAGGTTCAGCCCGCGTTCGAATATGTCGGATTCCACTATCAAGCCGCCCACGGTAGTTATACTTTGAGTCATCTCAAATGTACCTTGACGGTCCGAAGCACGTGTTGCGGTCGGCCAGCTGCCTTCGCTGGATGTGGCGCTTGCTCCGTCTGCCGCACGCAGCGTAATAACTGCCTTGCCGCCCGGTATCAGCAGTGTCCCGCCCTCTACCGTTGTTTGCAGGCCGGATGCTGTTGGCGTTAGCATTCCGTAAGCCGCGTTGATATCATCCGCAATAGTGCTGATACTGTGGACTTCAAACGCGCCGCTTGTTGTAATGTTCAACCTGTCAAGGTCAAACAAACCGTTAGTCTCATTCGTGATAATCACATAGCGCATACGGCCTTCGCTTGCCGGAGCTTCGTGCCTGTACAGGTGGAAGTCGATTGGGTCGCGGCGCAGGTACAGCGGGCTTGGGTCAGCGGCATTGTTATGGTCTACTACATAAACAGCCAAACGCGGCGCGTTCACGTTCAAGGTCAGACGCAAGCTGCGGTCTACTCCGCGCTCGTTCGATATGTTTAGGTAGGTGTGCTGATTGTTTCCGACTATGGCACTTGCCGCGGCGGTCGGGCGTACTTCGAAGGTAGTGCTTTGCCCGTACGCCAAGCTGCCTGTCGGGAACGCCACTACTTCAAAGCGTCCCGGCTCCGCCGTGAACGGTTCTTCTACCAAGTCGGCGATTAAATCGCTTATATCTTCAAATCTAAGCGGTTCGCGTGTCGACAGGTTTGTTATCGTCACGGTGCGGTGGTGCGCGGTTGTAATAGTTTGCATCCAGTCGAGCGTTACCTCTGTGTCTGTTGCGGTCAGAGTAAACTCTACCCTGCGTACTTCCAAACGAAGCCCGCGTGTGAATATAGTCGTATCGTCGTCGCCGTCGCTGTATATGATATTCAGTGTTGTCGCTACGTTGTAACGGTTCGCATTATTCGAAACAGCGTTGTCGGTTACGCGGATGTAGATGGTTACTACTGCGTCCGGTGTGATAACGCCATGCACAGGGTCTATGGTTTCGCCGTTTGCCGCTGCTATCCTGTGTACCGCAAAGTCAGCCGAGCCGCCCAGGTCGATATTGATATCGCTGAGATTTACGGGGCCTTGGCTGTCGTTTCCGATTGTTACGCGGCGCATACGCTCGGTTACTGCTACATTTTCGCGTACATACGCATGGAAGCTGATAGGGTCATCGCCCAAACCGTGCGGCATAACAGTAACAGTCAAGCTCGGCGGGCTTACCTGCATTGTAATCAATCTGCTTCTGAAATGCGGGGCAATGTCAGCCGCAGTGAAGCCGTTTACGCGGTTTCCGGCCGTGTTTACTCTGGTATGCCTTATCTCCAAGTAATCCTCTACCGTTCCGGCCGTGGCAAGAGCAGAAGCCGTAGGCGTAAGGCTAAAGTTGCGATAACCGCCGCCGCTTGCAATCGCTCCCGTAATCGGCCATTCTTCCGCAGAGCCGTTAGCCAGCGCAAAGAACTGACCGTCGCGGACGATGATATCCAAATCCGCGATACCGACATCAACCCTGGTTGAGTGGTTGATTATCTGCACAGGCATCCTATACGGATTTACATGGTGCCTGTCTTGGTATGGGAATACGATTGCCGCGTCTGTTGTTTGGCTTGGGTGCCTGTTGATTATTTCGAGCGGAATAGGAACAACTGACAGCGCCAGGTCGTAAGAATGCTCTACAGGCGCATTATCTGTTCCTTCTACCGCACCTGCCACTGCCAAGCTAACGGTCATTCTTTCATCACGCGAGCCTACTATAAATCTTGCTTCATCTCTTATTGTGACAGTGATAGTTGCTGTTTCATTTCTCTGCAAGACAGGGACATTGCCCGGGGTGTTGTAGGTGACGGCATATGCAAACTCGCTTGCCGCACCGCCCGAGAATGTTACGTTAAGTCTGCCTTGAAGGCTAAGAGGCCCGTGTCCTGTATTGGTTATGGTGAAGGTACGTGTACGCCCTGCTGCATTTTCGCCGAAGTACAGGTGGAAATACGCGCTTCCGTCTTCATCGTTCAGAGTTGGGTCAGCGTCCGGCACAAGCTCAACTTCCAAGCCCGGCGGGCTTACAGACAGCATCAGGAACAGACCTTCGCTATCATTTGCACGGTAACGCTGGAATCCGCGTTCGTTTGTGATTATTAGCCTATCCTCGCGGTATCTGCCGCTGGTAAGGACAGCGCCCGGGCTTGTCGGCTCTATGATAATCGGTACATAACCGTTCGCCGCGATTGTACCCGCAGGCCATTCTACAATCCTAAACTCCCTGTCCGGGCTAAGCGGATTCGTAAACGAGTGCGCAAGGTCAAGCGGATTACCGCCATCGGCAACGAAACGCAGTACTTCACGCGTAGAATGGTTATGCAAACGCGCGTGTATTTGATGTTGGTCAGGCGCCTCGCCCCAGTACATTTCTACATGGATGCGGTTGCCGTCTGCGTTACCTGCTGTTTCGGCAAGGGCTGACGGAATGTTTCTTACCAAGTAGTGGATAGGCTCGATGCTGAAATCCACACGTTTCACATCTAAGGATGTTCCGCTGGTTACAGAATATCCGCCGCGCATATGACGCACGGTGTAGGTTCCGTGGTGCAGCCTTGTGTTTACCGCGTTGCTTGTAGTGTTTGCGTGTGCAAGCGCAGGGCTTGTGGTTGCCATTATCCATAGGTCATGGTATGCCCCCTGGGCAAGCGGCTCTGCCGGTAAGGCATCGCGCAGCCCAAACCTTGCGGTATCACAGCTAAATTCAAACTCAAGCAGCTGCAAGTACAGCGGGCCGCCGTGTTGGTTAGTGTTGGTTATCCTAATCTGGCGCATACGCGCTTCTTGGTTCGGGTCTTCGCCTACGTACAGGTCGAAGTTCATGCCCGCGCCAAGCTCTGTAACGCTGAACGTCGGACGGCGCACGCTTATGTGGAGCGGAAGCGTTACGTCGTAGCTGCGTTGGTTGATACCTACTGCGCCGTGTGTCACACGCAGAACCTCTGTGCCGGATACCGGCGGAGCCTCTGGGCGTGTTGCGTCAAGTGTAGGCTGAATGAAGAACGGAGTAGAGTATCTATTTACGGCGCCTACGCCGATATCCGCGCTCGGCCAGCCCGGAGCCGTGTAAATTTCGAACAGCGGTGCCGCGTATTGAGCTGTTGCCTGTTCGAACAATCTGCCCAGAATACTATGCTCAATAGGCATCCGCGTGGATTCGTTTACTATGCGAAGCTCTTGGCGGTGAGCTTCTGCTGGTACACCCCAGTCGAGTTCGAATGTCAGACCATTTGTTAAGTCGACTTCTTGCCAAGCACTATTTACATGACGCTCGAAGTGGAATCTTACAGGCTCGATATCAAGAACCATATCCCTGCGGAAAATAGGCTCTGTTCCATGGTCTCTGTGACGGATTTCTATATAACTCCCGTGGTTAGTTACAGGCGGCCAGCTCGAATCTATTACTTCAAGCCTTATAATCGCGTATGCATACGGAGTCGCCGGTGCGAGAGTTGTACTTGGCGTAATGCTCGCTACAGTAATGCGGTCGCAACCGATTGTTATGTCAAGCTCGTCAAGGTTAAAGATACCGCCGCCTCTGTTTTCTACCCTTATTGTGCGGTAGCGGTATGAGTCTGTGACTGACTCGTCTACATACAGATGGAAGCCGATAGCAGCCGTAGTAGTAGGCGCACCGCTCAAATCCGGATGTGCTTCTACGAAGATATTCAGGCTTGGCGGGCTTACCCGCATGGTGATTAGCCTATCTTCGAAGTGGTTGCCCAAGGCATCGGCCGAGAAGCCGTTCACACGCGTACCCGCTGCGTTCTCTAAGGTATGGCGTACGTCCAGGAAGTCGGTACGGTACGGGCTGTTGTTCATGAGCATCTCTGCCAGAGTTTCGTCTGTCGGCTGAATACCGAAGCTCACAAGCAATCCGCCGCCGTTTCGGCTGATGATACCGCCATCGGCTACTAACGCTGCCGGAGTTTCAAAGTTTCCGTAGCGGAAGCTAACAGCCAAGTCAGCAAGGTTTAGGTCTACGCGTGTTGAGAAGTTTCTTATTTGCGCTTGCAGCTGCGGGCGATTCGTCTCTTGACGGTATACATTGCCGAACTCGAACGCGGCACCCGTTGTCACAGCCGGCGGCATGTTGTGGATTTCAAACGGCATCGGAATCACATCAAGCCGCAGCTGATGGCTTGCCTCTACCGGTGCATTAGCACCGCCCGCCCCGGCGATTGGCAGGGCGATTGACATTGTCTCAAACCTAGCCGCACCACCATAACCCACACGAAGCGCAGCGGCAGAAGTCGCACTGACCACCAATACCGCATGTTCTCCGCGGGCAAGCGGCGGTGTAGCCGCATTTATCGCACCATCAGTAGTTGTAATACTATGAACAACAAACTCATCACCGCTAAACCCAACCGCACCAGCCAAATTCTGCAAATACAGCGGGCCTTGGCCTTCGTTACGGATGATGAAGCTGCGCATACGGGTAGATACGTCCTCACCGAAGTACAGGTGGAACGCCATCGGGTCGTTGCCCAGTGTGTCTGGGTCGTTTTCATGCGGCACAGGCGTAAGCGAGAAGTAAGGCGCACGCACATTAAGCGACAGGTATAGGGTATGGTCTTCGCCGCGCGGGTTGCGGATTGTAAGCGCGTCGGTGTGGAAGCCTACTGTTCTTATTGCTTCTTCTGTTGGCTGGATGTAGAACGTCAGTACCGATGTCCCGGAATGCTCTTGTGGATTGATTACATCATGCGCTGCCCAGTCGAACAGTTCAAACTTACCGCTCGCGAACTCTGGGGTCAGTTGGTTAATGTCACTAAGCAACTGAACGATTTCACGCATAGACAGATTTTCTATCTCAACGCGGATGCGGTGGTTTGCGATTGGCTCGCCCCAGTATGTGTCTACATCAATGCGTGTTTCCGGCGTTCTTCCTGCCGTCGGCGGAAGGGTAGCCTCTCTCAGCGCCATAGGCGTGATTCTGACTTCGACCGGAACCACTTCAAGCGACAGCATTCTTGCCGTTTCCGAAACAGCAGTAGCGCCGGACGTTGTGTAAGTCCACCGTATCGAAAACAGTGATGTTCTATCGTTATCTGTCGGGGTCGCTGTGTCGAGCGCACCGCCTGTTATGCTGCGTCCTACGCCTGCGCCGCTTGTTACTTCAAAATTGAATATGAAGAAGTACCCGGCTTCGCCGTGCGGTTCCAAGCGGGTAGGGAACGTCGTGTTGGTTATCCTGAAATCATCGCCTGTGCCGAACAGGTTATCGATATCGATATCAAGGTCAGCCCAGTTGATGATACCGTTGCCGAGGTTGCGGATGGTGATGCTGCGGCCGCGGTCGCGTGTCATGTCTTCGTGCAGATACAGGCTGAACTCTACAGGGTTTTCTTCCGTCTGCGGGTCAAAGCCGCGCAGGATAGCGCCTGCCGAGCTGCGTTGTGGTGTGTCATCAGCTATCAAAACAAATCTCGGTTCAAGCACTGTCAGCCTAAGCTCTTGGTTACGGTACAGCCCTATCTCCCTGCCGCGTGCGTTCGCCATGTGCATGGTGCCGACTTGGTTTTCGCCTACTACGCGGGTTGCAGGGTCGGTCACTTGTACGACTATATCCGTATAGTTGTTGGTCAGCGGAGGCAGAGACGAGTCCGCGGCTGTCAAAGCGCCCCAATCGTATACTTCGAACAGGCTTCCGATAAAGCTTGCTTCAAGGTCGCTGCGGCGAAGCGGTTCACGGGTCGATGTATTTGTAATCCTTATGGTTACGCGGTTTTCCGGCAGCGTACGGTCTTCGCCCCAGTAGATAGATACGTGTGTCGTTGTTCGCGCTTCCAGTATAAACTCCACAGGAAGCACTTCAAGCGACAGCGCGCGGCTTGTGGTCACGGCTGTTCCGCCTGTTGCATGTCCCCATGTCACTGTAAACGGCGCTGTGCGCGTGTTGTCCGCGCCCAAGCTTCCGCCTATCACACTGCGCCCTACGCCCGCCGCAGTTGTTACATCAATATGGAAGGTAAAGCGGTCGAGGCCGCCGGCCGTGCCCGCAGGGGCAAGGAATGCCGGGAACTCGTGCAGGTTAGTGATTACGTAGTCTGTTGCATATGTGCCTGTTATCAGGTTGTTCAGGTTCAGGTTAGCGGCATATATGCGCCCGCGCCCTGTATTTCTTATTACGATTTCGCGGTAGCGGTCATGCGCTTCGGATTCGCGCATGTACAGGCTAAATTCTACATGGTCGGACAGAGAGCCGTAGCCGAGCAGAGTTGCGCCTGTTGCGCCGACTTGGTCTGTTTCGTTCGCTTCAAGCACGAAGCCCGGCTGCGCGACAGTCAGACGCACATAGCGGCTGTATCTCTCGCCCTCTACTGTAGCAGGGGTTGGGCTTGTTCCGTAGCGCGGCAGGTTATGCACGATATGCAGGTCTTCGTCCCATGTGCCGAAGCGGATTGCTGCGGTGGTGGTCGGTGCTATGGTGAATATTTTTGTCCCGCCGTCCGGTTCAAGTTCCATATCCCAGTCTATTCCGTGAGTCTCGAACGCATCGAAGTCAGGCGCTGTGCTGTTTTCAAATGTAATCGCCAAATCTGCCAAGCGGATGGCAACACGGGTCGTATTCGTTATCGTCACAGTACGCTGGTGCTGTGGTAACGGACTTTCATTAAAGTCCATATCGAACAGTTCGCGGTTAGCCGCACCCGTGGTATCATCCCACTGGGCTACCACGGTAAAGGTCGGACGCTGTACATGCAGACGCAAGTCTCTGTTCAGAACACGGCCGTACGTACGCCCGCTGTAATCAACACCGCCGAGCCAGTGAGAAATAACCATCTCGTCAGTACGGTTAAGCAGCGGAAGAATTTGCGCGTTAGTAAGCGCCTCTACCGTCGGTATTACCCAGAATGTATTTTCGCCATCAGGCGCTATCGTACTTGTGAGTACGCCGCGCGGGTCATGAATCGTAAACAATCCGCTTGTGAAGTCGATGTCTAACTCGTCGGCAACATCCACAGGCACCCTAGAATTATTCCGGATAGTAACCGGCTGCGCGTGACGGTTGACAAGCGCCAATGTGTTACCCACGGTAAGGTCGGAGCCGTACAGCGGATTATTCCACGCCTCGCCGAACAGCATGTTGAAGTCAGAGAACTCTGGTGTGGTAATCACTATCTCAGGCATACGGATAGTCAGCTCAAGCGCCCATTCTTGGAAGTCGTACGCTACGTTGCCTCTTGTCCAAGTGCCGTCATAGTCGTCTGTCATTACGTGGTCGATGCTGATGTAGTCGCGGTATGTTGCCGCGGGTCTGGTCGTGCTTGTCGGCACTACCCAGAAGTAGCCTGTGTCAGGCGCAAGCGCGCTTCCGCTCGGTTGCAGTACCCAAGGTGCCCAGCCGATGGCGGTTTTTTCTTCTTGTGTCAGTATTCTAAAGTAGCTGTTTTCGAAGTTAAATACGAGGGCTTCATAATGTACAAACTCTCGCAGAGACTGATTGCGTACCCATACCTGACGGGCATGATGTGTAAGCGCAGGGGCCGCAAGCGGGTTGTTCCACGCTTCGCCGAAGTCCATTTCGAAGGTAATCACATCGTATTGTGTCGGCGGAACCATGAGAACATCCACAGGAAGCACATCAAGGTCGATGGTCGCATGGAATGTTGCGCTGCTGAAGTAGTTGTGGTTTTCATTCAAGAAACCAATCTCAAGCGGAGAGGTATTGGCGCCGATTTCGAGCGCGGTTCGCGTTGTCATCGCGATAACAAACCGCGCCGTCTCATCCCTCTCGATATAGTCGGCAAGCATGCCGTTCACATACGGGCCGCTTACTGTAAATATAGTCTCGTCGTAATTTACTTCCAAGCCCGAAACGCTGACCCGTCCGTGCCCTACGTTGGTCATTTCCACTATACGGGTAAGCCAGTCGGAAGCCGCATCCTCGTTTTGGTACGGGCGAAGGTCGATTGTCTGACCAAGTGCGGGGCCTGTACCGCGCAGCGGTTCGAAGCCGATTACGTTGAACTCAAGCCGCGGCACAGCGACATTCAGCTGCAAGTGTCTGTGCAGGAAGCATCCGCCGCCGCAGCAATCGTTCGCGTCAGGGTCTTCGCATGTTGGCTGCACACAGACAGAAGCGTCCACAGCTTGGCTGCTTAGCCTATGTGTCACAATCAAGGTATCGTTGCGCGGGCCGCCTGTTGTTTCGAGCGATTCCGCGGTCGGCACTACGTAGAATATTACGGATGCCGCTGTTGTGTTATACGGTACAGGGTACGGCAGCGGGCTTAGTGTCCTTACAGCCCCGCCGTCGGTTGGAACCGACCATATCCACGGGAAGTCGTCTATTGTAAAGTCGCTCAACCCGGCTCTTGCAAATTCGATTCTCAAATCTCTGTCAAACACAATCGGCACGCGCGAGTGGTTGGTGATTCTTACCCGCTGGGCAGAATCCAGCCTGTCGCCGTCGGTATAGTCTAGGTTAAATACCTCGCGGTGGCATGGTTCAAGCGGGTCAGCATCCCAATCCGCCTCTACCGTAAATGACGGCGGGCTCACGGTAAGCTGCAAGTTCCTGAACTCCTCACGAACAAGCCATTCGTTGTTCGCGTCGAGAATTTCGTACCTGCGGTAGCTGACGGTCATGCGGTTTGTATGGCTGTACGGCAGTTCGCTTGGCTGGCGTGCTGCTTGCGTTGGAGCCACCCAGAACAAGATATAGTCGGCAAGGGTTTCATGACCTCTCGGCGCAAGGGTATTAGTTTCTGCAAACACACCATTAGGGTCGTAAATGTAGAACATGCCGTCTGTTTCCCATGTCGGTTTAAGTGCTGCTGCGGAGATAAACTCCCGTCTCGACAGGTTGCGGATAACAACCGGAAGCGCATGGTGTATAGCGCCGGAAGTCGTATAGCTTGCGGAATCGTCCGTACCGAACAGCGTGTTCCGCCAGTCCTCGCCCCAATACATGTTAAACGCCATAGGGCTGGTTACGTTTGGTAGGTCTACTATTTCGAATCGTACTGTTTCAATTTCAAGCACGGCAGCGCGGGTTGTTTCCGCAGCCTGCCACCTGTTAAACGCACGCAGAGTATCAAGACGCACAGAGCCGCGGTCGCGGTCATGGTCGTCATAATATCCAAAGTTACCGCCGCGTCTGGTATCAAGCAACGCGCCCATCGTCAGCGCCGCTGCTGTCGGCTGTATGAAGAAGCTGACTGTATCACGCGGTTGAAGTACGTTCGGCGACCAGAATCCGGCTATACCCGGGCTGTGTGTCCATTCCCATGTGCTGCCTATCGGACAATATTCGTCGGTATCAATCATGAAGTCGTTTACGCCGTCTTCTTCAAAACGGATTTCCACGCGCTCGTGACGCAGGATAACTTCGTTTGCGCTTTCGTAGAAACGGAACGGTACGCGGCTCAGGTTCTCGATTTTCACTCTTTGGCGATGCGCCGCGTGTGCTTCTTCTACGTAGTATTCGAAGACATCAAGCGCGCCTGTGCTTGTGAAATCGCTGCCTTCTTCAATCAGCAGATTGAAACGCGGCGGCACTACGTCCAGCCTTAGGGCAGTCGGTGAGGATGATGTTCCTAGCCTATGGTGGAAGATAACGCTGTCAGGCCATGTACCGAGCGTTGCTGTTGCCCAGTGGATGTGGTTCTCATTATTGGTGCGCGGGCGTACTTCGAAGGTAAGCGAGTTTGTAGTCCCGTCAGGATTCCTGCGCGGAATTACGGTATCGGCTTCAATAAGCGCATCCCAACCTACCAGCCGGAAGAACGACGGATTGTTAAATACAGGCGTAATGTCACGCAGGCGCAAGTCCAGCGTAGAGGTATTGGTAATCGTCATGAAGCGGCTGAAATAGTATGCGTCATACAATGGCATAGGCGCTACGCGGTCTGCGCTTTCACCGATGTACATGGTGAACACATGCGTATTGCCGATAGGCGCAGTCGCAGGAATACCGTCAGGGTAGTCATTCATCGTTACCGTAAAGCTAATCGGGTCTACCCGCAAATGCAACGGAACCCTACTGCGCGGGATAATCTGCTCCGCATAGACCGTCTGCCCGCCGACAGTTATCTCAACACGGTTATCATGTTCATCATACACATACTCATACAACTGTATACCCTGATACCTAACCTCAAGCAAGGAAACAGGATGCGTAATCGGATTAACCGTACTTGCCGCAGTCGCTTCAAACGTCACAAATATCGAGTCTTCAGGCATCAAACGTCCGCTTGCCGGCATCGGAACCAGTGCGCCGTCAGACAGCACTTGTATAGAAACTATTTCAAACGGCACAATCGCGCCCGGTGTCGGCGACCAGATAACTACATCCAAGTCCCTAAAGTTGAAACCGCCCGTACCTTCGTTTCTGAACTCCGCTACCCACCGCGTATCGGATTGCGGCCTGCCCGTATAGACATTCGTGCGTATACCATAGCCCACGAAGTCATGAGCCGGATACTCAAGCTCGTCATACGGAATAAACTGCTGCTCTGCCCGCACTATCTCAATACGATAGGTCGGCGCTTCGCCCAATACCTCAAACGTCATCGGCACAGCAGAATAGAAAGCATCATCCGCACGGAAAATAAGCGAATCGTGATACCTTCTGCCTATAGGCACGCCGTCCATACCGTAGATGAATTCGCCCTCTAAACCTGTACGCGTACGTACAAGCACATAGGCGGACTCACCCGCATTAAGCCCGGACACATATCTTTCTGTAGTTACCGGCTCGTACATCGGCTGCCCTGTGATGGCGTTGAATGCATAGCTGCCGTCCTCGTTACGCACCCTCTGCATAGTCGGCAAGCCGTTGTTATCCAGAACCCGCTCGCGCACTACTACTACATTACTAAACACAGACGGGCCGGTAGAAACGATTGTACCAAGCCCCGGATGGTTCACGATTTCAAACGCGGACGCATCCTCGCCAAGCGCAAGCTCTACTTCAATATTAGTAATCGGTTTTGTGCTTAGGTTAGTAAGTCTGACCCATTGGTATTCATGTTCATCGGTCGCGTGCATACCTTGGTCAAGCTCGACCTGCCCAAAATCAATTATTGGGCTAGGGTCGATTTCATACTCAAACTCCGGATAGACAACGTTAAACACAAGCGGAATCTGCGCAGTGAACGGGCCAAGCCCTGCGTTCTCCGATGTACCTGTGATAATCAGCATATCAAAATGTCTTCCGACAGGCAGCCCGTACTTAGGATGCACACCTATCGTCAGCGTGTTTTGCAGCGGGCTCGCAAACCTCGACGACAGCCACAAGCCGGAGCGCGATGTTGTTATCTGGAACGCCGAAAGAGCATCGCCGCGTGCCAGGCTTATGCTTATGTTTTGCAGCTGATACGTTTCTAGGTTGGTCAGAACAAATGTCTGCGGCCCTGTGTAGAAGTTAAGCGGGTCGTTCGGCGGGGCGGTTCTTGGTGTAAACAGGTCGTTCAGTCTGCCTCCGCCTAACTGTGTATAGCCTTCAATCAGTCTTCCGAAGTCGCCGCTGCCCGTGATAGTTACATCATGGTTCGATACGGCGAACGATAAATCCGCCTCTACTCTTGCACGGTTATATGTGTCGGTGATGATAAGCAGGTCAAGGTGCGAACCAAGCGGACGGCCAAGCAGCGGACGCACGGTAATAGTTGCCTCCTGCCCAGGCATTATCGTCGGATGGCTTATCGGCACGCTTACCACGAAACCTGTGTTATCCAGGAACGTCGCTGTCAGACCCGTCAGAGGGCCTGTGCCTGTGTTTCTTATTATAAACTGCTGCGGACGGATATCTTCCAGTCCGTAGTTACCGCGGACAGACGGCCAGTGACGGTAGGACAGGAGTGTTCCCGCGTCTATAGGCTGTGCAGGTACCGCAGGCTGCGCGGGTACCCCCGGTATCTCGGGACGCGGCGGCGCGGCAGGGATAGGAGGCCGTGCAGGCACTTCCGGCGACAGCCCGCGGCGAATCGTCGCGGAGAACGCAGGCTCGCGCACTTCGAAACGCACCTGCACAGCCGCGTGGAAGTTGTACGCCGTGCTGCTTAGGATAATGCGGTCGGTGTGCGTGCCTAGCTCCAAGCCCAGTGTATTGCGCACGCGGATGAAATCTTGACCGTTAGGCCCTGTCAAGTCTCCTGCGGCTTCTATCATGAAATTATGCATCGTATTATTCGGCGCGTCTATCCATTGCTCCGTGCCGCCGGGTTCCGCCGACATCAACATTTGCAGGCGGAACGGACTGTTTTGCGGCAAGCTTACCGTAATCCCGCTAACCTCGGTAACACCGTCCGCGTCATAAGGAAGCAAGCTGCTCACTACCACATTATCCACCGTATACGGCGAAGGACGCGTGCTAAGCACGTTATGCTGCGATAGCTGCGGCTCGTTTGTTATCTGAATATCGGGATAGTGCAATACCCGCGGGTTAAACACCAGTTCATCAGCCGATGTCGGATGCGCGGTCACTATGAATATAACATCGATATCTACAGCAAAGTTATGCCTGCCCCTTATCTGCAACACGTCAGTATAAACACCGTACGCAAGCCCGGAAACCGGCTGTATGCTAAAGTTAGCGGTCTGCCCCGGAATCAGGGTCGGCGGAAGGTCGCCTATCATACCGAAGTTGAAACGCCTTACACCGTCTATCAACTGACCTTGGAAGGTCGCGGTAAGTTCGCTGATAATATACTGGTTGGCACGGATGCCGCCCGGGCTTCTTTGCAGTTGGAACTCCCTGCGGAAGGTAAGCGCGCGGTAGCCGACAGGTGCGGTTTCGTAGTAAACCGCAGGCGGCGAGCCAAGCGTAGTACCGTCAGCCGTAGGGATTACAGGAACAGCCCAGCCCGTCGGCGGTACAACATTAAAGCTTAGCGGTATCATAATGCTCGGCGCGGTAGAGCCTACAATCTGCACGCCCTCGCCGCGGACGTACAAGTGGTCTGTCCACAGGCCGACCCCGCGGTCGAGCCTTGGCTGTACTACTATATAACCGTGTCCGCCCGGCGGGATTTCCCTAATCGGCACGCCATGCACATTACTCAGTACGCTAAGTACCTCAAAGTCCGAACGGTTCGCGGGAACTGTCGGCGGGTCTGTCGGCATATCGCCTACCAAGCTGACTGTCAGCGCGGGCAGGGTGGTCGCCGTGTTGTTCACGATACGGAACTGGCGGCTTGGTACGGCTTCGCGCAGGTACCCGGCCGTTACCGTACCCCAGTTATAAATATGCGGGGTAACAGTCGCGCGGGACGGGTTAACCGTAAACGTAATCGGCACGCGGAAGCTTATGCCGTGGTCTGCTGTTATGTTCAAATACGCCGTGTAGGTCGCCGGAACAAGGTTCTGGCGCGGGCGCAGACGGAACACACGGCTTGCGTCCGTTCCGATAAGGTCTACAAGAACAGGGCCGTTCGACTGTGTGCCGTCGTCCAGTATGAATACGAAGTTGAAGCTGTCCACGCTTACGCGCACGTTTGTCAGCACACCCGGGCCGCTTGAAGTCAGTGTAAACGGCAGGTACGGGCGCACGGCATAGTTAGCGTCGGTGCTTTCAAACACACCGCTGTAGCTGTGCAGCGCGGTGGAAGTCACCATACGCGGCGCACGCAGGCCGCCCTGCGGGAACATCTCGTTCCAGCGGAGGGTAGCATCCGGCGGGCGTACATTAAAGTTTATGCGAGCCATGCCACTTACGTCGTCCGCGTATATATTCAGCATGGAGGTATAAGTGCCCGGGGTGAGTCCGAGACGCGGACGGAAGTAGACCCGTGCGCTGTCCGGCAGCCCGTCAGGATTCATTTCGATATTACCTTGGAAACGAAGCGGGGCAAGCTCTGGTATTGACCAAACAGGCACGCCTTCGCGCATTTCCGGTGCGCCTCTGATTACAGTCTCGCCGTCAAGCTCGTACACGATTCTGTAGATTACGAAATCAGGCAGAACGAACGATGCACGGATATCTTCTATAAACTGGTCGCCTGTGTTAGTAACAGTAACAAACCGCGGCGGCACAGCCGGATAACCCCAGCCGCGCGGGTCAAAGGTAACATCCGGCGGGCTGACAAGCAAGCTTACACCCGGACGCCCTACTGTAAAGGACAACCGCGCGCGCAGGATTATGCTGTGGTCGCAGTAGTAATCGTCTGCCGCAAACGGCGGTTCGGGACGGTTGTGCGCGTCACGCCCGCGGTCATCGCAGTGGCAGTAATCGGGATTACCCACGCGTACCAACAGGTAGTCGGTATGCCTGCCGATTGCGAGTCCGACACGCGGCTGCACCATTACATAGCCGAGCCTGTCGTTAAACGGCGGAATGCTTGACGGATGAACCGCGCTCACTATATTGAACGGGCTGCTTCCCGCTGCCGTTTCGTTTCTTTCAAGCCATACGTCTGATACACTGAAAGGCCAGCCGTGGTTATTGATGTTATGGATATTAAACCGATGCACAGGTACTTCCAAGGTGGAGTAGCCCTGCGGACGGTCTTCCCAAGTATGCTCTGCCGCGCCTTCCGACAAGCCGCTGTCGGATTCCAAACGCCCTTGATGCGGGTCTACCGTGAACTCTAAGCGCACGCGCCCGTTGAAATCAGGGTTGAATGTTTCATGGGAGTACACGATGTAGATGTAGTCCCAATATGTGCCGGGCGGTAAGCCGATACGCGGACGGATGACGAAATCATCTTCCACAACGCCCACTGCGCCTTCCACACCGCGCAGTGTATCGATGCGGCGTTCGAAACGGCCGTAGTGACCTGCTTCAAGCGCGAGGTTTGCGGCGTCTTCCAGGGCTGCAAGGTCAAGGGTAGGGTCACGCGGGTCAAGCCCGGCAGGAATCGTCGGTGCGTCAGTTGTGCTGCCTTCCGGTCTTTCTTCCCATACCCAAACGGCAGGCGGGGCGCTTACTACTTCGAAGAACGGGCTGCTCTTTGTTGCATTGAATGCGAGCGGATATGCAGGGTCGCCGGGATGGTTGCCGAAGCTGAACCCAACGCGGGCGAGCGCACCAACAGTCGTGTACACGCCGTTGATTTCCCTGCTCATGAGGTTGGTTAGGGTTATGCTTTGCTCTCTGTTTTCAATCGCATCTAAGTCATAGCCGACGCCTGCGCGCGTGAAGAACATCTCGTTCGTATTGATTTTCGCGCTAGGTGCGCGGATAGTGATACTGAACGGGATTTCGAGCCTTGTGTTAGCGTACATACGCTCGCGCTGCGGGCTCAAGCCCACGAAGCTGCGGTGGTCCGGCATGTCGGCGCTGAATATGTCCAAACGGGCGCGGTATGTGCCCGGCGGCCAGTTGTTCGCGTTTTCATGCACGCCTACTTGGAACTCCGCGATATTGTCAAAGGTATCGCCGCGCGGAAGCACGCCGCCCGCGGGCACAGGAGTACTGCCGTATGCGGGATGCCCGGGCAGCCTTGGCCGCACAAGCATAGTTTCGGGTACGTGTATGAACGGCGAGATTCTGCTGCCGCCCACTACACGCGGCGGCCCCCAGCCGTCTTCGCCCGGCCGTGTCACGCCGTATATTTCGTCGCGGGTGAACACGAAGTTACCTGTATGGTGATAGCCGTACATCTCGGTGTTACCCGCGTTTTCAATCGTAATCGTCATAGACGGCGGCAGCGGCTCACCGAAGTAAATTTCGCCGAAGTCGATAAAGTTCTCTGTTGCGCCGCCGATTGGCGGATGCATTTGCGCCGAGGTCGGATAGCGCAGAATCAGGTTATAGTCGTTAGTGATAACGAGGAAGTCAAGCGGTATGAACACCTCGAAGTGGTAACGGTTGTACAGGCGCAGGTATTCACGGAAGTGACCTTCGTCCAGACCGTCGTTCATGATTACAACAAGGAAGACTGTCTGGCCCGGGCCTATGCTTTCTACGTTTACGATTGGTATGCGGTTGTCGTTTGCGTCAAGTCTAAGCCGCGGGCTGCCTGTAGATGAAACGTTTCCGTCTTCATCAAAAAGTACGGGCTGATGCCATAGAGTTTCGTCAGTGGTTACAAATTTGCTCAACCCGCTGTCAGGAACGACGCGCGGCGGCGGCTCCCACAATATCAGCTCGTAGCCGACATCGTCGCCGATACCTGTTACATTCCACTGCGAAACAGGACGAAGTCTGACAACTTGGAAAAAGTCGCCCATGGATTCGCGCCCTGTGCCGAACAGCTCTGAATAGAGCGCGCTTGCAGTCGGATTAAACGGACAGCCGATACCTGTACCGCAGTTTATGCCGCACAGTACGCAGCGCAGGATAGTACATCCAGCAGGACGCTGTGCTTCCGGCAGAATACGGCAGGCATGGCACAGCACACCGTCGGTTCCGCAAGGTACAGGTGCGGGCGGCGGGTCTTGGTCATCCGGCCTTGGCGCGTTGCATCGGCATTCGCGTGCGGGCCAGTATCTTGCCCAGTCGTAGGTGCTGCCGTCACCGCGCACGTAAGGCACGGTACCCGGAAGCGGGTTGCCGTTAGCATCAAGTCTCGGAATACGCATGAACTCTTGTGCCAGCATAGCTATCGGGAATGTGCTGTAGTTTGTTATAGCAATGATTCTTGTGTTAATCGCTTCGTCACGGTCTTGCACACGGGCTTGCGGGATAAACTCCTCTACGTTGATGTTTGCGTCGTAGTCTTCTACGTAAACGGTCAGCGGGATAGCGATTTCGAAACCGCCGTCGTTGCGGATAAAGAGGATGTCATGGTGGCGGCCCGGCGGAAGGTTATCGAGCGGGGCAGGGCGGATGTTTGAGTAGCCGAAGGTATTGCCTACAGCTGCTTCTACACGAGTTGTCGCATCATTCTCCGGGTCGGAGCCGTATCTTCCCGCAAACAGCGTATTGCCGTCTACGGTAAACGGAGCCTGACCATGCGGCTGAGTAGTCCACTGCCAGCGGTCTGTGTATTCATAAATAACGCCGCCGCCCGCATCTACAGCGATAGAGCCGTCTGGGTTCAACCTAGGAACAAGGGCAACGCGTGTTGTACGTTCGAACCAGGTAGTAGTGTCTCCAACTACTGATATAGGAACAAATTCGCCGTCTTCGTTAACATTAATCTTGTAGCCGCCAAGCTGTGACGCGAACTCGAAGCGGGTAAGCCCTGTGATAGGGAACTCACCGCGGTTTTCGATTATGATACGTGTCGCGTCACCGCGCGGGCCCGCGCTTCCCGAGATATACTCGTCGATAAGCACGCTACCCGCAATCGGCATACCCGGGAAGCGCTGACCGAAGTCCCAAAGCTGTATGTTGTGCCATGTGTAGCCCGGGCGGTTCCAGTTTGTGCGGCCGGCTACATTATCCCACGGATTAATTATGCACCTTTGTATATTGGAGAATACGCCTACATCGAATGTCGCCACTGTCACGGACAGCGGAATACGCACAAGCGGATTTTCCGGCGAGGTCATTGGGTTCCAGATTACGAGGTAATCATCGTATCTTACCGGACGATGGTCTACGCTATAGACATTAGGTGTATAGGTACCGTCCACTTCTCTTGCGTAACCAGGTATATTCAACACAGGGAAACCGAGCATATTACGCGGCTGCACGCGGATGTTTGATACAGGCGGCTCGGCGGCTTGGTTTGTACGGCCTGTTTCCCAGATGCCGGGTACGCGGCGCTGTGCGGCAGGTACACCGCTCCAGATGCCGTTTTCAAAGTTATTAGTCATACCGCGGGTGTGTTCTATTACGGTGTTTGCGGCTAGAGGGACAGCGCCCGGTGCCTGCGGTGCTGTGCTGTCTGTTATATGGATGCCGCGTACGATTTCGAACGGCGAACGGCTGCTGAACTCTGCGCGTACTTCGTTCTCGATTTCTGCACGGATGCGGGCGCGGTTATTAGCCAACTGTGTGCGTTGTGCGGGTGTGCCGTTAGGCGCGGTGATAGCTCCCGAAGTAGCCGTCGAACTACCGAGGAACCCGCGTACCCACTCGTCAACACGCGCTTCGTATTCGTCTGCTATTCTTTGCGTAAGGGTAGCGTTGAAGTTATTTCCGCCGCCTACCTGACGGTTCATGTCCTGCAATACAGACTCGAATTCCCATTCAAGACGCTCGATACGCAGGGTTTCGCGCATGGCGTTGCTTAGTACAGGATTTGCGAGAGTACTGTTTTCGCCGCGGTGCGGTGCGGTTGGTCTTGTATCGTGGCGCAGGTTAAACTGCCTGATGCCTAGCTCGTCGTCGTTGATTATTCCGCTGGACTCGAAGCCCAACTGGCGACCAGCGAATACGAATCTGTCGAATGTGGACTGTGCCTCGTCACGGCGAAGGCTGCCTACTGCTCCGTTCCTGCCAAGTTCGCCCGTACTTACGACATTACCTGTAGTCTGCACATGACCGATAGGTGTAAAGGTACCTGTAGAGCGAGCTTCATAACCGCCGCCTGACACTTCCAGACGTATCATAGGGCTTCTTGCATCCATAGCTTCCCCGGCATTTGGCCCGGTTGGGTAAATATATCTATCATACGTATCCACCGTAATATTAAGCGGCAACACTTCAAAGCGCAGGGCAACTTCAATCTCTACGCCATGTTCTGTTCTTACTATAAATGTGTCTTCATACACGCCCGGAGGAAGCCCCGCACGCGGACGTACATAGTAGTTCATTACACGGCGCACGATTTCGTCTTCTGTTCCTACGCCTACATCAACGCTTGGCGGTACTACAGGCTGGCAGCAGCAGTCGTCGCAGCACTTGGTTACTCTTGTGGTTACTACTGTTGTTTCTTGACAAGTACGTACGTCTTCGCAATCTTCGCCGCCATCGCATGGTCTGGCGTTTATCGCTGTCACTTCGTATACACCGTCTGTACAGCACGCGTCACCGCGGATAAATCTTATATCGTCGTCTGCATTTTCGCCTTCGAAGGTTTGCTCTGGGTCGGGCACTGCGCATGGGCAATCTACCGCGCCGACACCGTATATATCACCTGGGTCGCCGCCGCAGCATACAAACTCTGGTACAAATTCTTCCTCGCTATCGTCTCCGTCTTCTGCCGCTTCGGACATACGCGACAGGTGAGCTTGCGGGAATACAGCGCCGCGGTTAATGTGCCCTGTGCCCTCGCCGCCTTGGTTGCCTCGGTTGCCGGACAGTACGCCGCCGATGTTCACCGGTGTACCGGCATGGTTAGCATAGCTGATACCGCCTGTATGCGGAGGCCCGTGCAGGCCGCGGTGTACGTAGAACGGCGACACGGTAGGGTTGTTTGCGATATACGCTTCGATTTCCGTATGGCTCTTGGCGCCGAAACCCGCACGCTCAAGCAAAGCGTCCGTAGAGCGGAATGTCGCTGTTACGTCACTGATGCGGTCGCGGCCAAGGTTGCTTATGCTAAATGTTGCTGTGGATAGCATAGTTGTGCCTGTCGGAGGGTTAGTTACTGTTACGTGCCGCCCTGCTTCCATCAGCGACCAGCTTGGGTGTGCCATGGTACCGAAGCTTGGGTGCCATAGCGGAGAACCTTGGTTTATCGACTCGCGGAGCTGACGGCCGTAGCCTTCGAACACCGGCGCGAAGGAGTATAGAGGTATGACGGCATCGTTAGTTCTGATATCCTCTGCCTGACGTACACTCGTGCTATTTGCGGCTTGGTTTGCGCCTATTACGTTACGTCTTTCTAACCAAGTAGAGCGCCCGCCGTCACGGTCGTTTTCGATTGTCTGCCCTGCGTGTATGGCTGCGTTGTTTAGGCTCGGTACGCGGTTCCATGAGCGGGTGCCCCAGGAGTTCGCTACCGCTGCCCAGTGATTAGCGCTGGTACCGCCGTGGTTTACGTCAGTCGGCAAAGGCATAGCTGCACGGGTGGATATACCGTCCTGATACAGCTGCAAACCGGGACGCGGATGCACGGTAAAGGTAAGCGGTATAGCGATTACCTGCTGCGCTCTGCCGCCTTGCGCAGGTACTACTATAAGCATTGTATCTGAATGTGTCTGCGGGAGCGGGCGGCGGAATACGCTGCCGTTTGCACGGACGAAAACCTCACCCCATCCGTACGATTCCAAACCGAACATAGGCATGACGCGGATGTTAGCAAGACCCGGAATACCGCCCCCTGGGCCATAAGGAATAGTGCCGACATTCGATGGGGCAAACGGTGCAGTATTAGCCGAAGCCGCGCTGTGGCCTTGGGTTGCGTTATTTGGTTGCGCTACATACAGACCTCTATATATCTGGAATGCATCAGAGGTCATGCGGAAGTGGGTATCAAAGTCAAACCGTACAGGGGTGCCGCCGCCGGAAGGACGCATCAGGACAGTACCGTCCGCGGCAGTACGTATCGCGCCGGTGGTTGCTGTTGTGCTGCCGTCATTTATGGCAGCTATGGCTTCCGCTTCGGTATACACCGCTACATTATAGCCGCCGCTTGCGAAACCTATAGCTGCGGAACTCGGTCTGACACCGTTTTCAGCTGTGTGCGGTCTGCCTTGCAAGTGTGTTCTTACATCGCCCGGTACGTCGGTTGGTATCGGTACGCCGTCTGCCCAGCCCACGATACCGCCGTCGCCGTCTATATCCCTATCCCAGTCAAGGCCGGAAATAGGAGTATCACCCCAGTTAGACAGGTTAAATTGAGCAAACCCTGTAAACTGCACGCCATGCACGCCGTCTTCCATGTGCGACAGACGGTAGTTTTCGTCACGGGCGGTAAAGTCCCATCTAAGCGGGCTTACGCCAAGGTCTTGCGGAGGTTCTTCTACATAGAACTCTACAGGCATCCAGATTTCGAAACCGTAGTCAGCTTCCAAAATCAGATAGTCGCGGTGCAGTCCGTGTGTCAGGCCTGTACGCGGACGAATCCACGTATTCACCGTGCCGTCTACGCCGTGCCAGTCGATAGTCAAAATATCGCCGATTACGCCGTGCAGCGACATCGTATCAGAGTTACGTGTTACGTTTCTTGTCAGTATGAACGGTGTGCGCGGGACAGGAGAAACTACTTCACGTTCCCATACATTCGCAACCAAGCCTGTAAACTCTACAGGTCTGTTACCGTCTCTGCTGCCTATTGTGCTTATGTTGACTTGCTGCTCGGCAGTACCGCCGGGATGCTGCTGGCTTGCCCAGCGTACCCGTCTAAGCGCTCCGCCTGCTGTAAGCGGGTTGTTTCCTTCTATCTCGTCTCTGGATATATTTGTCGGTATGCCAGTTATTCTTGTTCTGTACGGATTGTTAGTTGACAGATTCTGATTTTGCAGAAGGATATTTCTGTGCGCGTTAAGCGTATTCAAGTTATGGTAACTTGTACTGTTGATTACACCGCCCGCGAAATCGCCGTAACCGCGCTGACGGCTCGGGAACTGCAATACGGTCGATTCGTTCAGCACGATTACCTGACGGTTGTTCGGCTCGTACACGGTTTGGTAATGGCCGAGCGCGACACGCGTTGTTGTAGTACGGTCAAGCGGATGCACTGTTTGGCTGAATCCGCTTAGCCCATGAATCTCGCGTCCAAAGTCATTCTGGACGGAGCCGTATTCCGCACGCGGACGTACTATATCGGGCTCTGTTATTTCACCTGTGAAGCTTCTTGTCCTTGCTGTCAGACGGAACTCCGGCTGCAATACTTCAAACTCTACACGTACGCGAAGCTCGAAGCCGTGTGCGCCTGTGATTACCAGATAGTCATAGTAGAAGCCTACAGGCAGCCTGTTACGCGGACGTACGGTGATTTGTGCAAAGTTATTTTGGAACTGGTCGTATGTCATGGTCAGCGGTACATGGTCAAGAGCGCTGCTGCCGTACGGCCACAAGTCTGTGGCACGCGGCATTCTGTCTGTCAGACGGTTGTTAGAACGCCCTACACGGAAATCACTTTCTACTATAAACGGTGTCGACAGAGTGTTACGGCTTAGACCTGTAGGGTCGTCTACATGGCTTGCTACAGCACGGCCGTCTGCTACGGGGTTAATGCGGTTCGTTGTGATACCCGCAGACGATAAACTCTCCCAATGCCAGCTAAGCCCGGAGACAGGTATCGAACCCCTGTTTTGCAGGTTAATACGCCAAGAGCCCACGGAGAAGTGGGTGCTGCTGTTATTCAAGCGGTAACGGTAGGTACCGTGGAAGTTATGATACCCGGCATCGCGCGGACGGAAGTTAAGCGCCTGCACTGTTGTGCGGCCTGCGTATACTTCTTCTTCCCTGTTATGCGCGCGTGACCATGAAAGCACGTTGTTCGTGTCATGAAGGAGCGTGCCGTCCGCGTTTGTTCTGATATCCGGTGCGTGTGCGCCGCGTACGCCGTACCAGTTATTGATTTGCGCGGCAGGTACGTTGTCGGCGCTGTTAAACGCTATTACATTAAAGTACGGAGGTATCACGGTCATGCTTAGCGGGATTTCTAGTCTGAAACCGAAATCGCCTACTATTACAAGCAGTTCTTCGTATGTGCGCGGGCTGCCGTCCGCGTATGGTGTCAGGTCAGGATGCAGGACGCTTCCCACTACCGTTCTCGGCGCTACACGTAAGTTACCTGCCCGAATGTCCATGGAAGGCTCGGAACGCAGCTTGTTAACAGGGTTAAGCGCAACGCCTAGCGGGGTGAACGTAAACTGGTCGTACCTTTCGGCATTCGGGCCTAGCGCTATGTTACGCACAAAATCTTGGCGCGGTTCCGCTGTGCGCCACTCGGTATGCGGGCGGGCGTTGTGGATTCGGAAATAGTTACCTTCGTTTACGCCGAGCGGTGTTCCGTCCATTGCAGCGAAATACCAGCGCAGGCCGCTGACCGCGTCCGCACCGTTTACCGCGTTGTTGATTATGTTAACCTGTCTCGAGCCGAGCGGCATATTCGGATTCGAGTTATCAATCAGAATCGAATTCGCGCCGCGGGCAGGGAACTGTATAAAGACGTTTTCGTGCTGGTTGTTACGGTTATGCCGCTGACCTACAGGGCTTGGCTGTTGTGTAAGAAGCTCGTGGGTAAGACCCGCAAAGCCTGCTCCGGGCTGGCCTGTTATAGCGGCCGGTGTTGTTTCGCCGACACCGTACATTGTGTTAGTGTCACCGCTTACGCCTATGGTTACATCAAATTCTGGAGGCAGTACCGTAAATTCGAACGCGAGCATAACTTCAAAACCATTGTCACCGCGGATATGCAGGGTATCGCGGTATGGTATACGGATTCGGCAGGTTTCGTCGTCCGGGTTAAGGTACGGGCTTACGGGCAGGTTTGCCCTTGGCCTTACGCGTACGTTCGAGAACGAGCCTTGTTCCACAACACGGGTAGGCGTACCGCCGACAAGCGCTGTGCTGTTACCAGAAATAAGCGCGCTGCCTTGCCTGATTTCAAGTTCGAACGGCGAGTTGTGACCGAAGCCGAAATTCTCTTGCCTAAGGTCGATGCCGCTGAAACGCGCGCTTGTGTTGTTTCTTATATCAAACTGTACAAAGCCTATGGTACCGCGGAGCGCGGCTGTGCCGTATACCGAGTTTACGGTATTACCGACCAAGTACCCGGCTGTGCGGGTAGGGAAGACCCATGGGCTGTAGCGCGGCTGGATAGGGTCGATGGTTTCTAGGGTATGAGGGTCGCCGTTTTCTTGGTTAATCGGAATCGTTATCAGCGGGTTGTTCGGGTTTACTGTATGAGTATTTCCGAACAGAGCGTTGCTGCGGCGCGGAAGCGGCACTATTGCGCCGTTAAGCGCCGAAACTGTGGTCGCAATGCGCGGTGTTCTGTTGCCCAGCCCGTCAACAAGCGCCCAATCATCGCAATCGTCATCCAGCGGGTCAGGTGTCTCTTGGACAAAGCCGTGCCCGTAGTAGAAGCCCGGATGGAACGAGCGGAAATCTTCGGGTTGTCTTGTGCGGCTCCAGCCTGTGCCGCCTGTGCCGAATTGGGTAGCAGTGCCGCCCGGCAGGCGCCTGCGGAATAATTCATATTCATCAGGATTCATACCCGGCGGGATATCCGCTTGTTGAGTAACGACAGGCGCTAACAGCGGTACGCGCGGGTTCGCTTCGTTCGGCTCATAGACATTACCGCGTGTAGATACGGTCATGTCGTGTTCTACTACCTTGAACTCAAGGCGGATGCGGCGGTAGCCTGGTGTGCCGTCTGGATTTCTTGGGAACTCTGCCGCGCGGATAATCAGATAGTCATAGTGCGGTTCTTCCCAGCTCGGAGGCAGGCCCGGGAACGGACGAACGCCGACCATACCATAGCTTCCGGGGTCAACAAAGTTAATAAGACGCGTACCGTCAACAACAAACGGACGGAAAATCTCAAACGGTGAAGCGCGCGGGTTATCGTACTGCTCTGCGCGTTCCAGTGTCATGGTAACGTTATTCAGACGCAAGCCCGCAGCCTCGGTACCTATATTATGAAGCCTGATTTCCGCAAACTCGTTTATAGCCCATGTATAGCCCGCTTGGGTAGGGAACTGTAAAGGCGGAGTTCCCGCACGCGGCCCTACAAAGAAGTGCAGAAGCATAGGGTCATCCAGCGGATTCTGCGGATAGTCACAGTCAATCGGGTCACGTTCCCTTGGCGGCGGGAAGAAAACACAGTTACAGTACACACGGCAGCGCGGGGTCGTGATTCTTATATCTTGGTCGATATTCGCAAATCTCATCGGCTTCGTCCAGTGGATGGACTTTCTGCCTTCGTTATCGCGGAAGATGATACGCACTGTATAGTAACCGAGGGTACCTACAGTCAGCCACGGCGCATAGTCCATAGTTGTCGCGTTTGCGATTGGCGTGAAGCCGTTAACACCCATGAACGGAGCATTTTCTACCCCGTGGTTAAACGTACGAATCCATGTACCGATAAGCGGGTTAAGCGGGTTACTTGTAAAGTTCGGCCCTATTTGCGTCGGGTGATATTGAAGGAATACCGCGTCACCATGGAACCACTGGAACTCCAAGTTGCCTGTATCATATAAGTTCTCGTTTACAGTTGGGATAGCAGGCTCCAAAACAACAGGCGCGTAAGTGTTAAGCGTCTCAAAACGGTTCGGCAAGTGCGCCCAGCGGAAGTTACCAAAACCGGACGGGAAGCCCATACCTAACGGATGCTGAACATAATAGATAGGCGTCTGCAAGCTTTCGCAGCGGATAATCATAGCGTGCGGCGGTATGCCCGCAAACGCGGTCGGATTTGCACCCGTCTGCACTTCCGAGGTATGGATAACAAGCTCCAGCCGCGTCATACCGCTGAACGTACGCTCCTCGTAGAAGTCCATGTTACGCGCAAGGCGCAGCGCGGTCGCGCTTGTGTTTCCGTCGAACGCCCAGCTGCGCACGTTCCGCAAGTCCATCAGGTCTATAAGGTTGCTGACAAGACCGCCGCGGCTGGTGCCTAACGTGGTCAGGTTCGTGTTGCTGCGGAACGCGCCGATAGGAACGTACGCATTATGCGGCAGTATAAAGGTATCGATATTTTCATTATGGCTGAACACGCCGCCGCCGAGAGGGTTAGCTATACCCAGCGACATAGTACCGCGGAAGTCCATCAAGTCAACTTTACGCAAGTTTTCCCAAGCGTTCAGGTAAGAACCGTCGCCGCCGTGTGCCGCCAGGCTTGCGCCCACGCGGCTTGGGTGGACAGCCGGCCCCGGTGCGATATTGAAATCCAAACCGCCGCGCACGGTTATCTGCTCTATTTCATCGCCGCGCACGTACAGCAAGCGCGAAGCTTCCTCTATGAACGGACGCAGATAGCTGTTTCTTGGGAATGCGGGGTTATTGAGAAACGGCGGCGCGTCAAGGTCGATGATTAGATTACCGTTGAAGCACGGACGCATGATTTCTATATCGATGGTTGGTACGTTGCCGATGTTGGTCAGGGTTCTGCCCGTGCCTGTACCTTCCGGCGGGACAGACGGTGCTACTACATTTTCATTGCTGACAAGCCCTGTATGCGTTACCGTCACACTTTCCGAAAGTGTAATAGTCGGTACAAACAGATACATGCCCGGGCGCCTGCCGTCCGTTGGGTACGTAAGCGGTGCCTGGAATGTATACCAGCTGTCGTTAAACTGTTCGCGTGTGCGTTCATTGTATACGCGTGCGCCCTGGTGCCATTCTACATGACCGAAGTTTATGTTTTCATCTGTGAAGTTCAGACGCTGGATAGGGTTTAAGTCATCAAGGTCGATAGGCCTGCCTGTGTTTGGGTCGTACGGCAGAATGTCGCGGTTAGGCTGATTATTTTCATCAAGCGTCCAGATAGGTACATCAAGCGCTTCTACGAATGTCTCTCCGTCGATAGCGTACAGGTGAACCCTGGCCATAACCGCAGGAAGGTTCAAGCGTTCAAACGGCGTACCGTAACGCACGGCGCGTCCCGCGGAGCCGTAAAACCAGTCACGGTGTGCGCAGCATTGCAGAAGCCCGTCACCATCATGCCCGCAAGAGCAATCGCCCTGCGGCTGAACTGCCGGCGTACAACAGTTAGCGTCAGCCGGCCTGCCCTGTACGCAGAAGCACTGGTTAAACGGCCCGCACGGGCAGTCTTCACCGAGCCCGTTAGCCCCTGTCTGGTCGCCTACTTGCGCAGGCATTACGTGGAAGTACTGTAGTACATAGTTAGGCGGAACGATTTCGACCCAAATGGTCGGCGGTTCGTCCACGGAGCTTGCGATTATATAGTCGGTATCGTCAAATGTTGCGGTCAGGCTATAGATACCCGGTGTACGCAAACGTCCGTCCATAGCGTACGGGCGTGTGTCAAGCGGGTCGCCGTTATGTGTAGCCCAGTGCCATGTTACGGGGATTTCGCGGTATTCGTAGCGGTGGTAAGGCAGAACCGAGGCAGTGGTCGTAGGACGCACAGCCGTGCCTGTTATGTCGGTTTCGATTACGCGGACACGCGCCCACAGGGTAGCAGGGCGGAAAAGCTCGTTTTCCAAACCGAACGCGCTGCTTACCATAGCGCCGTAGTTGTGTACTTGGACTACTCTGCCATCGATGATACGTGTTTCAACTTCGTCCGTATACTGCTCCTCGGGCGGCTCGAAGCCGACGATTGGGCGGTAGCGGAGCGCTACGTTTATTATAGGTAAAGCGATTTGTGCCGCGGTACGTGTGTACAAACGGTGGATTCCGCCGTCTGTGTGGCGCTGAATTACATAGTTACGCTCATTGGAATCCTCATCGCTTGTATCGCTAAGCGGAAGAACCGGGTGGCGCTGATACGCCGGCACGACAAGATGGCGTGCCTCGCGCGACCATGCAGGCGCGTCCACAGCAAGACCGTTAGGCGGTTCAAGGTGACGTTCCGGACGCGGGTCACGCAGACGCGGCGAATAACTGTCAAACTCTCCCGGAGCTAACAAATCATCCGGCATGTTCAGGTTCCAAGCGGCAACCCAAGCCGTCGGTACGATTGGATAAAGAGGGTCCAATGCGCCCGTACGGGTATTGAAATCACCATGACCCCAACGGATGGTATTAACCGACAGCGAGGGCGGTGTTGTATTGCTAAGCACGGCGATGTCCGAGCCGAATGGCAGGCTTTGGTGCGTCATAGCCGCACTCATGCCTTGGAATGCCGTTATCAGTATCGGACGCACTGTAACTTCCACAGCAGGCATGGTCACATTATTAGTAGCCAAATTCCAGTAAACTTCATCATAAAAATGCGTAGCACCGATATCTTCAAGTATCGGGTTAGGCGGCACGGTAAACGGATTAAACGTATACAGACCCGGTACGTTCGAAGCATACGGCGGGTAGGAAGTACCCCATCCAAACAGCTCCGCCGGGAAAATCCGCTCTCTGTAGATTTCGTTAAGCGCATTAGGCACAGGTTCACCGTGCGGGTCAAGCACTTGGTAACGCACCATCCAGCCGTTATCCGCATCATGCGGTGTACGGTTATGGTTCAGCGCTGTTCCTGTAGATGTCCTTGTGGCGACGTTAGGCGAATCGAGTTCGGATTCGGGCGTGCCGTATAGTACCCACAGCGGGTCGATTGGTATGAATTCTACTACCGTGAAGACAGGGTCGCGTACGTCTACACGGAGGATTGGCTGTGGTGGGTGGTTGGCTTCTGGGGTGCGGATAATCCATGCGGGATTGCTGTACGCCCCAATATGACCTAAGCCTAGCGCAGCAAGTGTCGTGCTTGGATGGTGCGGGCTTGTGCGGAACGGAAGCCCGATAGACGGACGGAACTCATAAATACCGTCAACCGCGCCGTCCGGGTCAAACGGAATCGTACTATCAACAGGCAGCCAGCCGAGTACTGTGGAATAAGGGTCGGCAATAGCGCCCACAGTCACACGCTCGTAGCGGAGGAAGTTGCCGTGCGGGCCGTAAACATGCGCCGTAACTTTAAGTTCGGTCGGAAGCGCAATCGCTCCTATAGTCGTGTAGAAACCGCCGCTAAGCTCTGCCCCTGTACCGTAAGGCACTGTCAGGAACGGAACAGGTGATATTGGGTCAAAGGACATGATTTCAAGTACCGGCTCGCGGACTTCTACTATGAAAGTAGGGAACACCAGGTCGGGATGGAAAGTAACCCATTCTGACCTAACCCCTGCCGCTTCCATATGCGCCCTGCTTGCCGTGAAGAAGTACAAGCCCGATTCATACGGGTTATACGCAGGGTACGATACCCAAACAATATCATGCACACCTGTAAAACCTGAGACTCTGCCGCCGCGGTTTTCCTGGCCTGTACCGAAGTAAAAGTTTTGGCTGATTGGGTCAGTCTCTGCTTCGTCGCGGTACAAACGCCCGCCGTACGGGTCATAGGCAAAGCCTGTCGCTGTCGGATTAGAGTACTCGCGTGTAGGCCATATTGTCATGTTGCTGTACGGCAAGCCCGTATTTGTGCGCCTTGTACCCGGCATCAGCAAGCCGTCCAAGCTTGTTCCGTAGGCCACACTTTGGAAACGGATATCAAAATCATTCGAAAAATGGTTAGGCAAAGACGTCTGAAACTGGTTAGGCAGTGTAAACGCGTCAAACTCGCGAATCGTAAATACATATGGTCTTACTTCAATAAGTATCGCAGGCGTGTTGTTAGGTATAAGAACATTATCGACAATCAAAGCCGGGCCTGTCACCCCTGACGGAAGAACAATCTCCACCCCGGCGATAGACCTTTGGCCTTCGTTAACTTCTTCGCCTACGATACTTCTAAATTCAAAGACACTTACCATTCTGCTGTCGAACACACCGCGCCATGCCGGTTCGTCAGTGACTGCATGGTCTTCCTGCCAAGTTACAGTACCGCCGATTCCGCCTTGGTTTACCGCGCCGATGGTGCGGTAGAAGCTCTCTATCCTTACGCCGTCCCTGTTACGGACTTCTATATACGCCTCTATTGTAGCGGGCAAGCCAAGCGGAACATGCGCCACGCCGTTAGCAGGGTCTGTTCTGTCATAACCATACGGAAGCGCGTTCAAGGACGCTCTGCTCGTACCGAAAGGCACAGGCTGATTCCTGTATTCAAGCGGCTGGTAAAATCTCACAACCCAGAACTCCGGCGGCTCTACATTAACAGTAATAGCCGGAGCCGTCGTAGCCAAACGGAACTCGTAAACGGAGTTAATCGGGTCTACAGGGTTATACGAAAACGGAAGCTGCGGCGTAAACACGAACGAGCCCGGATTGCGCCCTCCGCGGTCTTCCAAGTCAAGAGGGGCACCGCCCACACCATATTCATCAGAGTAATAGAAGAACGCGTCCGGCTTATTCCAGCCTACACTGCCCGGAATCAGACTCGGCGGCGGGTCGCCGCTATCGCCTATGTGGAAAGCCAACTCGCGCAGAGCCGGGCCGGACGGATTGTGCGGGTCGCGTACACGGGCAACGGCATGAAGCGCACTCGGCAGCGTGATGCTATAGAGCAGCGTGCCGTACTGTACGTTCTGCACACGGATGCTGTCATCAAGAATAAACTCATCGATGTAGTAAACAGGAGGCTCTACGATTACTGTTATTTCCATGTAGAAGAAATTTTCCGTGTTCGGATAGTATTCAATCCTAGGTTCGGAGTCGGGCAATATCGGAAGCGTAGCACGGAAAACAAAGGTACCGTAATCTCTGCCGTCAGGGTGGTACAAGTCCGAATCATAACGCTCGTTCCAGACAACAGCCTGACCGGTCACAGCCCAGCTGACATTATCCGCATCATGTGCGGAATAAGCCGGAAGCGGCAAGCCGTCACCAAGCTGAATATAAGTGAAGCGGAACGGATTATCCGCGTCAACTGCATTCCTAACTTCCGCTCTTGCCCATAAGGTGCCCGGCAGGTTAAGCCCGCCCCTGGTAGTACCGTAAGGGACAGTCAAGGTTCTTACGTCACGGGCGCTGTTAAACTCCGTAAATGTTTGTGTCTGCAAGTCGAAGAACAGGAGGTTCGTTATGTGATAAACAGGCTCCTCCATACGCACAGTAATAGCCGGTCTGGTCACATTATCAGGAATAACAATATGCTCACGGGGCGTACCGCTGCGGGTCGCTACTTGCGGAATATCATGCAGCTCAAAATTAAATTCATAATCACCCGGCACAAACGGCTCGCCATCACCGTTAAGCACACCATAATCATCATAATCAAACCAATATACATCGCCCTCTACGCCGTGCTGCTGCGGTGTTGTCGGGAAAATCGCAAACGGGGTAGTCGCGCCAAGCGTAATCTCCACACGACCCTGCGCGTCGCCAAGATGCACCAGCCGCTCATTACCGTACCTGCCGCCGTAAACATGCGCAAGCGCCCGCACAGTATTAGGCATCCGTCCGCGCACGTATTCAAGGCTAGCACCGTAAAGCACGGAAATCAAACTCTCCGGGCCTTCCAAAAACTCTAAAAACTCCACAACGGAATACAACGGAGGAAGCAAACTTACATCTATAGTCTGACCTTGCAAGCCATCCTGCAATCTAATCGGCGAAACAACGCCCTGCTCAATCACAATCGCAGACTCGCTAGTATTCACAGCGGCAGGGCTAAGCCTGACAGCCAGACCAAAGTGATACATAGTACCGTCATCACGCGCCGCTTCGTAGCGGTGGACGTTGTCCCAACTGTCCGTGTTGTACCAGTCGTCGCTTCCGTGGCGCAGCCACCTGATTTCGCTGCCTTGCAGAGCGTGAACGGTGGTGTTGGTGTCAACCAAAGACTGCGGCGTTACGAAACCGGCCGCATTGCCGAGCAGTACGAAAGTATCGTGCAGATATTCACTCGCATTATCTGGTGTCCGCACAACCGCACGCGCAATCACAGCCGAAGGCAGGTCAAGCGCTCCGCGTGACGTACCGAAGTAGCGGACACGCTCCTCGAAGTCGTAGTCATAAAATTCTATGATTTCAAATTCCGGCGGGTTAACCGGCACGGTGAAGGTCGGACGGCGTCCGTCCTCCGCTGTAAGCCCGGGAAACCCGGTATCCATATGCCTAAGCGACGAACGCGTGGTGGTGTCATCGTCAGCAAAACGCCTGTCAGACGGCAGAACGAAACCTTCAAAACTCCAATCAGCATAGAACACACGCGTGTCAAACAGCCTGCTATCCACAGGGTAGAAATCGTTCCACGCGGGAAGAATCGCAAACACAGTAGTAGTCACAACACGGCCGGCCGAGTCAAGAAGCTCCGCATAAACACGCAAGCTGTCCGGCAGCAGCGGCATAATATCCGCGCGTAATGTACCGTAGGTCACAGGGTCGCGTATGTAGTTCATATACGGAGGTGTGTAACGGAAATCACCGTCATGCGTAATCACGGTAATAAAATACTCGGGCGGTTCAACATGAACAGTAACAGTAGGCGCAGCAATATCATGCCCGCCGCTGCCAATCGGCAGCAAAGCAAACGGAGTAGTCCGCCCATACTCGGTCAAGCCAAGCAGCTGCGCAAGGTTAGCAAGGTTAGCAGCAGCAGCGGCCCATCCTGCCTCAAATATAAACTCGCCATGCAAGTAATTGGGGTTTCCGCTCTGTACAAGCCCGTCCCTGTCATTCCAAACAAATCCCGCACTGGCATCAGCCCCGTTAATCCGGGAAAGCGTCCGCGAAAACGGTTCGCCGACAGGGTTGCCTTCGCTGTCAACAGCCGACATAGTGACACGGATAACCGCAGGCAAATCGGCAGAAACCGCAGGCAAGGTAGTACCAAACAGATACTGCGGCAAAGTAATGTTAGCAAGCCCGTTATCATGCGCGATTTCCGTAATCACAAACCGCGGTTCTTCAACAGTAATTTCAACAACAGGCCAAACAGCCGACACAGAAACGCCAAAGTCCGCATAGTACACACCCAAGTGTGCAGCAAGCAAGCTGCCTATCTCGGCGGCAGAAAACTCCAAGGCCGCAGGCGATACAATAACCGTATAAACGCCGTGAGGGCGCCCGTCTATCGGATAATATTCAGTCAAATCCCAGTCAAAGAAGCCCGCCGCAAGCGCACTTCTGCTAATGTTCAGCGTGAACCCGGCACCGGGAACAGGCTCCCAAGCATAAACTCCGTCCGCGCTCCGTACAAAAGCTTCCGGCTGAACCGTCGCAACAAAGTAGCTAGGCAGCGCGCCTGTACGCGTTTCAAGCTCGGCACGGGTTGTACCGTAAGGAACAGTACGGCGGTAAACGCCCGCGTCTTCACTATATTCCAAGGAATGCGCAATGTGAGTCACAACAAAGCGCGGCTCGGCCACCACAATCTCAACCGTCGGCCACATCGCATATGTTTCTTCCACAGACTGCACACCAAGCGCCGCATAAGAAGTGCTTCCCAAAGCCACAGCAATTAGGCGTCCGATGTCAGTCAGATTTCTGTCGATTGCCCCAAGTACATAGGCATCATGGTGCGGGCGCCCGTCCTCCGGATATGCGTAAACATTCCATCTGAAACCAGGTTGCTCGGCCGAAACCGCCGGGATTGTCACCGTAAACGTCCCGCCCACGTTCTCGTAAGTGCCGCCGATTAACGCACGCGCTTGGATAGTCGCGACTACGTAGCTAGGTATGCCGTATGTGGCATCGGCTCTGGATGTTCCGTACGGAACAGTGCGGCGGTATACGCTGCGGTCTGGGTTTAGGCGGTCAGACGGTAGGAGAGTGGAGTGGGATATGTTGGTTATTATGAAGCTTGGGGTGGTTATGGTGATTTCGATGGTCGGCCAGGAAGCTTCAACCTCTGCAACAGTAAAGTTCGAATATGCGGCGTCATCTAGCGCATCGGCAATAAGAGCGCCGATACCGTCAAGGTTCCGCCTAAGCGCATCCAAGGTATAGGTGCCATGCGGGCGGCCTGTCGGCGGGTACGCACCAAGGTTCCAGTTGATGCCAAATGGATAGTCTACGGAAGACGGCTGATTTACCGGAATGTTCACGGTAAAGGAGTCGCCTACCGGCACACGGGTGTAGGCAGTTCTGTCCGCATTCCATTCGAGCCCGTGAGCTTGGATGGTAGCGACTACGTAGGCAGGCAAGCCGTCGAGGGCTGCGGAGCTTGGGGTGCCGTATGGGACGGTGCGGGAGTATGTGCTATAGTCCGGGTTTAGGCGGTCTGGTGGTAGGAGGGCGGAGTGGGATATGTTGGTTATTGTGAAGATTGGTTCTTCGATGGTTACTGTAACGGTAGGAAGTGTGATGCCGGCTACGCTGGTTACATCAAAATCAGCCACATCGCGGTGCTGTGGTAGGAGGTTGGCTATGTTTGTTATGTTTATATCAGATGTGAAGACAAACGGGCCGCCGTGCGGTCTGCCTTCTTCCGGGTAGTTGCCTGTGTTTAGCCAGTTGAAGCTTGGTTGAGGTAATGGTGTTAGGGCGCTTCTGGTTATTGTTACGTATTCGTACCAGACGAGGGCACCGTGGGTGGTTGGGCGTGCTTCTATGCGGACGCGTAGGTAGTTTGGTAGCGGGTTGGTGCGGGTTGGGTTGAGTAGGTCGGTTAGGGTTGTGCCGTATGGGACTAGGCGGTCGATGTTGTTGTCGTTGGTTGGGTGGGTTATTGAGGTTATTATTAGTACCGGGTCATCTACTCGTACTGTGAACACAGGTGCGTTTTCTTCCGCTTCGATGTTATCCGATACTATCAGCGTTCCGCTTGTTGTTCTGAACCCTTCCAATATCCACGCCGCACTAAACTCGCGGTCAGTTCTCAGCGCTTCCCCTGCGTTGTTGTCCGCTACCCATTCGAAGTTTCCTGCTTCTCTTGCTGCCAATGCCGACCTTGTTACTGTTATATATCCGCTTCTTACTACTACATGTCTGTTATCTCCCACTGTTACTACGTTCTCTGTTTCTCCGTCAAGAGCGGGACGGCGCACTTCGTACGCTGCCCTCAGCTCTGTTGGCAGTAAGCTATTAACGTGGTTCCATGGTGTTCCGTATGCTACTTCTACGTATTCTGCTGCTCCCGGTACCAGTGTTACTTCTGTGATGTAGTATTCCGGTGCTTCTACTCGTACTGTGAACACAGGTGCGTTTTCTTCCGCTTCGATGTTATCCGATACTATCAGCGTTCCGCTTGTTGTTCTGAACCCTTCCAATATCCACGCCGCACTAAACTCGCGGTCAGTTCTCA
>Ga0209755_10000340_pt1 | contig 88681 bp, 68 predicted proteins | sample TergutCo191P1_FD_187301 | JGI IMG/M metagenome (GOLD analysis project Ga0209755, IMG submission 187301) | Cornitermes sp. P1 segment gut microbial communities from Petit-Saut dam, French Guiana - Co191P1 (SPAdes) (version 2) | ecosystem: Host-associated > Arthropoda: Insects > Digestive system... | reverse complement strand
CAATCCTCCAGCCACATCGCTTTTTCTTCTTCACTGTACCTCATCTGACTCCTCCAGTATTTTATTTTTTCTGGAAGTTTACTTTGCTTTTCTTACTGATGGGAGAAGCGGTTGTTTTGACGGTTACAAATTAACTATATTATTAAAACGTTATAAACAGGTTTTATTACCACAAATGCCATGCCTTAGCCTTGTGGACAAAAACCCGAAAAGAAGGGTAAAATAGGATATACGCCTTGCCGATAAATAAGCGAGGAGTATAGTTTTATATTTTTTAAGGAAGGATAAAATGCCAAATACCGATGCTATTAGCGAAAAGAAAGACGAAATGGCTTATTACGCAATGAGTATGCCGGATTGGTTTATTAAGCTGCCTTACGAAAAAAAAATTGAACTCGCAAAGAAGTTTTCGAAGACTTCTCCTTCCGATGAAGTTATGTCGAATGATGATGTTTTAAATTTATTATCAGGTTCTCAGTGTAAATAAGATAACAATATTTTCTCTGCTTAAAAGGGGTACATTACAGCATGGAACCGAATGGATTTATTTCACACCAGAGAATTCAAGATGAAATTTACAAAAGTATATCAACAGTAGATAAATACATTATTCAACCTTTAAATATAAATAAAAACCAAATTACTTTTAGCCAACTGACAAAATTAATTTGCGATGATTTGAAAAAAATGAAATTTGATATTATGAAATCTGATAATCTTTACAATGATGATGGTCATAGTATTCCCGGATTTCTTGGATTTAAAACAAAAAATAGATATGATGGAGGAGTAATAAAACTTAATAAAAATTATCCAAATTCAATATTAATTGAAACATTGATACACGAATATATTCATATAAAAGATGAAACATTGCCATTGCTTCCGATAGAAGAGAATGAAGTAAATTCACAGGCTCTTCATGATAAGACATTGTTGGAGAATGTGGAATTCCATGTTAGAATATGCGCTAATATTTTAATAATGCCTCCTAAAATATTATTAAATGAGTTATCGAAATACAAGTATAATATTGACAAAATATTATCACTGAATAAAGACATTGATAAACTAAGTGTGTTAAAGTGGATTTCTTTAATAGATCGCAATTTTCCTTGTCATTTTGCTTACATATTATTCGATAAAAATCATAAAAATGAAATTGTAGATATGAACATAGAAGAGACTTATACTTATGATCATATAAGTAATCCGAAAGAGTTTGACATAATTACGGTATTAAATAATAAATATTCTGCCGCTGCTATGGCTTGCAGCACTAAAAATAATGTTCAAAAAGCGTCCAGTATTAATGGAATGGACTATTATTGTTTTTCGTATTATGAAAAGGATTTAATAAAAGAAATAGTATACGAAAAAAAACCGGGTAAAACCAAGATAAAATATGATAGATTAATTATTATTGGATGGAAAAAAAGCGATTATGAATATATACAAAAAATATAAATTAAAATAGATATATTATTCTTTGTTTGTTCCTTCCTAAAAATTGTTTAAAAATACATTATTTTGACAGACGCGGGATTCGAACCCACTACCTACAGCTCCGGAGGCTATCGCTCTATCCAAGTGAGCTAGTCTGTCTTTAAAACAATCTAGCCCATTTTTATAAAGAGCGCAAGCCTATCTTAATAACGCGGAGTTTTCGCTTTTATTAAATCGTATCGCGATGTCGTTAGGGCTTTCAGACGCGACATTTCTTATCGCTCTGTTCGCGCCCATTTCCAAAAGAACCGAAACCAGATTAGGAGTGCCGTAACGCGCGGCAAGATGTAAAACGGTATTGCCTGAGCTGTCTCTCGCGTTTATCGCTCTTCCCGAGAAAAGAGCTCTTATACATTCTTCGCCCTTGGTAAAAGCGATTTCAGCCGGGCTTTTGTTGTCTACTGCCGTCTGGAAAGGATCAGCTCCGGCATCCGCGATTATTTTCGCGGCTTGGAACATTTCCATGTCTACAGCAAGGCGAAGAGGCGTTTTTCCGTTGCTGTCTACCGTATTAATCCGCGCTCCCTGATTTATAATGGCTCTGATAATTAAATCGTCGGCTCTTTCCTGTAAGGCTACATGGAGAGCGGAATTGCCGAAATCATCAGGTATATTTATTCTGTTGTCCGAAACCAGCGTGGATACCATTCTGGAAGATATGCTTAAAGAAACTTGAAAAGGAGTTCTGTTTCTTGTGTTGCGAGCATGAATCGAAACGCCTGTTCTTAGAAGAATATTTACAAGGTCCATGCGTTCCATTCCAACCGCGATATGAAGGGGAGTGTCGCCTCTTGTGTTTCTCGTGCTTGGATCGGCGCCGTTTTGCGCAAGTTTTTCTATAGAGGGAATTAAACCGCCTCTTACGGCTTCCATTAAAGGAGTATTGCCGTCCATATTTCTGACTTCAAGATTCGCTTTATTTCTTATTAAAAGAGTTTCGATCTCCGACATTCCAAGAATTACAGCGTCATGAAGAGCGGTGTTTCCGTTCAATGAATTTCCGTCTATATCAATTCCCGATGAAAGAAGGAAAGTCGCGGAAATTATCGCGTTCCAGCGGACAGCGGCGTGAAGAACGGAGTTACCCTGAGTGTCGCGTGTATTTAATATCGCGTTATTGTCTATAAAAACTTTAATTGTCGAAGGCGAGTCGCTTTTTACGGCGTAGAATAGAGGAGTTTGTCCTGTCGCGTTGGGAGTATCAACAGGGATGCCGCTTCTTATAATTAATGAAATCGCGTTGTTAAAACCCCATTCTGCCGCGTAATGGAGCATTGTGTTTCCAAGCCCGTCTTTTGCCTGAATTGTCGTGGAGTTTACCATCCATTCGCGCATTCCGTTTATGCCGCCGAGGGCAAGGTAAAGAGGGCTTTCTCCTGCCGCGTTAAGTGAAAATATATTAGCGTTACGAGAAAGGAGATAATCACCGCTTTCTCTCTGATTAAGCCTTACTGCGATGTGAAGAGCCGTGTCGCCGTCTCTGTTTCTTGAGTCTACAAGAGCTCTTTGTTCAAGAATTTTCGCTATTTGCTCAGGGCTTGCTCTGTTTCTTACGGCGGAATGTAGCATGGTGTTACCCGCGCTGTCTCTCTGGTTAACGGTTTCAGGAGTTATTAAAAGATTGAAAGTTCCGTCATTCGCTCTTGCCGAAATATCAAAGGGAGTTGTACCTGAATTGTCCGCCGCGAAGATTTCAGAGCCTCGGCTGAGTAAGAGCGGAATGAGGGCAGTGCGGTGATCCTGAACGGCGATGTATAAAGGCGTTTTTCCGTTTATATTTCTAATATGAACGTCAGCTCCGCCTCTTAAAAGCGCTTCAACGCCTTCAGGTGAGCGGTTCAATGTTACCGCAATATGAAGCGGAGTGTCGCCGTGATCATCGCGGAGATTAGGATCGGCTCCTCTTGCAAGAAGCATTGTCGCTACATCATTGTAAACATTGGAAGGAATTCCCGTATGAAGAGGCGTATTTCCCCTTGCGTCTTTAGAGTTTACATCAGAGCCGTTGTCTAAAAGCATGGTAATTATATCGATATTTCCGACGCGAACCGCTTCATGAAGGGCAGTCGCTCCTGAGGTGCTTTTTAAATTAAGGTTTACTTTTTTCTCAAGAAGGAAGGTAATTAAGCCTGTATAGTTGTCGATTACTCCGTAATGAATCGGAGTGATTCCTTCGTTTCTTCGGATATTGAAATTCGCGCTTCTTACCGCCGGACCGAAATAATAGAAAATGGGATCATCCGATAAAGCTCCGGCTAAAATGAGCTGTTCGGCTATCGCGAAATGATTTCTTGAATTTGTTTTTTCAAAAGCGTAATCAAGCGCGGTTTTATCATCGTTATCTTTTTTATTGATTAAAGCAGGATTCGATGAAACTACCGCAAGCACTTCAGTTACCGCCGACTGATTGCCTGAGATTGCCGCCATGTGAAGAACAGTTTTTCCCGTGGAATCGGATGAATTAATTGAGTTAGGAGATAATATTGATTTGAATAAAGAAGTGCCTCTTGCAAGCGACAAAATCGCGGCTGTAGAATTATTAGCAAAGGGTATCTGCTGATGTATATTCGCTCCCGCGGCTGCAAGCACCGCCGCAACCGTAGGGTCGCCGTTTTCTATGCAAATGCCAAGGGGGCTTTGTCCTTCATTGTCAAAAACATTGGGATTGGCTCCAAGCGCGATAAAGAAAGATGCGAGCTGAGAATCCCTTCTTTCAGCGGCATAATGCAGAGGTGTTTTTCCGTCCGCGTCGACCGCGTTTACATCAATTTCGCCCATGAAATAATTTCTTGCGGCGTTATCTCCGTTGGAAAGCATCTGAAAAACAACGGATAATGTGTCAACGGGTTCAGGTTCGGGAGTGCTCTTGCAATCTGCTGCAAGAAGAGCAAACAGCGCTAAAACGCACAAGGGCGCGGTTAAAAAAGATACCTTTTTCATATTTATATCTTCGGCAATATATATAATATAGTAAAGCGGCATAATATTGATCAAGCGCAAACTGTCGGCTTGACAATTTTTATGAATTTTGATAAAAATAGGGATGTTTTACTGCGGCCTTGGTGGAACTGGTAGACACGCCAGCTTGAGGTGCTGGTGCCGAGAGGCATGGAAGTTCAAGTCTTCTAGGCCGCATTAATGAAAAAAAGAGCATTAATCAGCGTATTTTATAAAGACGGCATTCTGGAACTCGCTTCTTTTCTAAGCGGTCAAGGATGGGAAATTGTATCGACAGGCGGCACCGGCAAATACTTGCAGGAAAATAAAATCCCTGTTATCGATATATCGGATGTTACAGGCTTCCCTGAGTGTCTGGACGGGCGCGTAAAAACCCTTCACCCAGCAATTCACGCGGGAATTCTCGCAAGACGCGACCTTAAACCTCATCTTGATACCCTAAAAACCCATAATCTTGAAACCATAGATTTGGTCTGCGTAAACCTCTATCCCTTCTTTGAAAAGGTACAGGATTCCTACAACGGCAGTCTTTCGCCTGAAGAAACCATTGAATTTATCGATATCGGCGGACCGGGTATGCTGAGATCCGCCGCGAAAAACCATAGGGATGTTATTGTCCTAACCGACAGCGAAGATTACGGCAAAGTAATGGAATTTTTAAAGAATGGCGAGGTTCCTTACGAGTTTAAAAAACGCCTTGCCGGCATGGTTTTTAACCTGACATCCGCCTATGATGCCGCGATTTCACGTTATCTTTTATCAGACGAGGAATACCCGAAACATCTTTCCTTTTCCTTAAAAAAAGGGCAGAGCCTTCGTTACGGCGAGAACGCCCACCAAAGCGGCTCGCTTTATTTAAATGCTGATGTTCCGGGCGTTATCGCAAGCATGGAGCAATTGAACGGCAAAGAACTCGGTTACAATAATATAAGAGACTTAGATTTGGCATGGAAAACAGTGTGCGCTTTCGGTCTTTCTTACGACGGAACGGAGCCTGCGGGGGAAGACGATGTTCAGCGTTTGGTTCCCGAGGCTGCAGGTTCATGCAGGGATAAGGCTTGCTGCGTGGCGATAAAACACAATACGCCCTGCGGAATCGCCGCCGCTGATAGTCTTTTTGACGCTTACGAGAAAGTATATGAATGCGATCCTGTTTCAATTTTCGGCGGCATTATTGCATGTAACGCCAAGATTGAAAGACCTTTGGCTTTGCGTCTCAGTGAGCTGTTCCTTGAAATTGTAATAGCTCCGGATTTTTCCGACGAAGCGCTTGATATATTAAAAAAGAAAAAAAATCTTCGCATAATTAAACTTTTAAAAGCGCCAAAAGAAGCGCATGAGTTTATTTCCGTTGACGGCGGTATTCTTGCTCAGCAAAGCGACCGCGTTTTCCTTGAAAAATGGGAAGTTGTGACAAAAACGCCTGTGCAAAAACAGGATATCGCCGATATGATTTTTGGGATGAGAGCCGTTACTTTCGTCAAATCCAACGCGATTATGGTTGTTAAGGAAATGTCGGCAACAGGCATAGGCGGCGGACAGGTAAACCGCATTTGGCCATGTAAACAGGCTCTTGAAAGAAGCGGAAAAATATTAAAAGACGCCTCCGAAAAAACAGCCGACACAGGCGGAAGCCCTTGGAATGACAGTAATCCAGCAAGAGTGCTCGCTTCTGACGCTTTCATTCCCTTTGCCGATGTTGTAGAAGCTGCTCACAATGCGGGAATTAAAGCGATAATACAGCCCGGAGGTTCGTTAAACGACAGATTGTCGATTGAAGCCTGCGATAAATACGGCATTGCGATGGTTTTCACAGGCACAAGGCATTTTAAACACTAAATCTTATTTAAAATAAGAAACCGCTCCCGAGAAAATATCCATTTTGCGGATACCTGGTATGTTTACATAAAGCCCCTCGTCAAAGCGTTCGTTATGCGCCATTCTGCCGAAAACTCTTCCGTCGCCAGATGTTATTCCTTCAATCGAGAAATCTGAATTGTTCGGATTAAAATTGATGTCCTGCGAGGCGTTCCCTTCGTTGTCGGCGTATTGCGTAGCTATCTGTCCGTTTTCCGCTAACGAACGTATCAATGAATCATCAGCTGTGAATCTGCCTTCGCCGTGAGAAATGGGCACTATGTAACTATCTCCGAGCTGAAGATGTGAAAGCCAAGGCGATTTATTGGAAACAATTTTTGTGTTTACAAGCACAGACTGGTGCCTTGCGATTGTGTTATATGTAAGGGTAGGGCAGTTTTCCGTCATTGCCCGTATTTCACCGTAGGGGACAAGACCGAGTTTTATTAAAGCCTGAAAACCGTTGCAAATACCCAGAATAAGTCCGTCTCTTTTTTGCAAAAGTTCCGTTACAGCCTCCGTTATCGAAGGATTGCGGAAAAACGCCGTAATAAATTTCCCTGAGCCGTCAGGTTCGTCTCCTCCAGAAAAACCTCCGGGTATAAAAATTACATTTGATTTTCTGACTGCCTTTTCAAAAGCTTTCACACTCTGCGCTATATCTGAGGAGGTTAAATTGCGTATAACAAATATTTCCGCGCTTCCTCCTGCTTTTTCTACGGCTTTTGCGCTGTCGTACTCAGAGTTGGTGCCCGGAAAAACAGGTATTATAAATTTAGGACTTTTAAATTTTTCTTTTGATTTAATCGTTACGCCCTTATCGTAGAAAAAGTTTTCCGTTTTTCCTTCCTGTTTCGTCAAGTAAGGATAAACAGGTTCCAATGTTTTTTCCCATGCTTCCTGTAATTTTTCCAAAGGAATTTCAAAGTCCTGAGTTTTTAAAGTATATTCCGAGCTTGTGCGCCCTATGCGTTTTATATTTTCGTTATCCATAATTATAGCGAGCTCGTCTATTTCCAAAATAAAACCGCCGAAACCGTTTCCTGTTTGAAGAGCAGCTTTTGATGAAGCAGTAAAACCGATTTTGTTACCCATGCACATTTTAATTACAGCTTCCGCGCTGCCGCCTTGTCCTACAGCCCACGCGGAAAGAACGAGTTTTTCTTTAAAAAGATCTTCTATGGTGTTAAAAAATCTTTTTAAAGCGTCAAAATCATATTTTTCATATAATGAGCAAGGCGGAAGAAAATGATAAACATAACTATCCGCTTTTTTAAACTCAGGAGTTATAATATTTTCTATATTTTCAACTGCAACCGCGAAAGAAACCAAAGTAGGCGGAACGTCAATATTGATTTCGTTATTAATAGAAAAACTTCCTGACATTGAATCCTTTCCTCCGATAGCGGCGGTCTGTAAGCCCAGCTGCGCGTCTAAAGCGCCAAGCAAAGCCGAAAAAGGTTTTCCCCAGCGTAAAGGATCTTCTTTAAGTCTTTCAAAATATTCCTGAAATGTCAGATAACATTTGCTTCTCTTTCCGCCTGAGGCGATTATTTTGGCTATGGAATGAAGAACAGCGAAAACCGCGCCGTCGTACGGGCTTAGGCTTGAAATATAAGGATCAAATCCCCATGACATAAGAGAGCAGGTTTTTGTTTCTCCGTTTAATACCGGAAGTTTCGCCGCCATTATCTGAGACGGCGTTCTCTGATATTTTCCTCCAAATGGAGATATAACAGTAGAAGCTCCTATGCAGGAATCAAATCTGTCTGTAAGTCCTTTCTGCGAGCAGATATTTAAACTTCCGATAAAATCAGAAAGCTCTGAAGCGTTTAAATCTTTGTTTTCTTTATTTGTATTTTTTATATTATCATTTCTGTTTTTTATACGCACCGCCGCTTTTTTTTTCGCGCCGTTTGAATTTATAAAATCACGTGAAATATTTACAATATCGCCGCCGTTCCATTTCATAACAAGACGAGGGTTCTGTGTAACTTCCGCGATAATTACAGCTTCAAGGTTTTCATTCGCGGCAAGAGAAATAAAAGCGGCTGAGTCTTTTTTACTGACGACAACGGACATTCTCTCCTGACTTTCGCTTATCGCAAGTTCAGTGCCGTCTAAACCTTCGTATTTTTTAAGTATTTTATTAAGATCGATGCAAAGACCGTCAGAAAGTTCGCCTACAGATACGCTTACGCCTCCAGCGCCGAAATCGTTACACCTTTTAATCAGCCTTGTAGCTCTGGGATCGCGGAAAAGACGCTGAAGTTTTCGCTCTTCCGGCGCATTTCCTTTTTGAACATCGGCGGCGCAGACTTCAAGAGAAACCTGCGTATGCGATTTTGAAGAGCCTGTAGCGCCACCAATGCCGTCTCTGCCTGTTCTGCCGCCAAGAAGGATTACTACATCTCCTGCGGCAGGTCTTTCACGCACAACATTTTCAAGGGGAGCCGCTCCTATTACAGCTCCTATTTCCATGCGTTTTGCAGCGTAACCGCTGTGATAAATCTCATGAACATGCCCTGTCGCAAGCCCTATCTGATTCCCGTAGGAACTGTAACCTGCCGCGGCAGTTTTGCAGATTTTTCTTTGAGGCAGTTTTCCGTGAAGAGTTTGCGCAGCGTTTTGCAGAGGGTCGCCAGCTCCCGTTACGCGCATAGCCTGATAAACGAAGGAACGCCCTGAAAGCGGATCGCGGATCGCTCCTCCAAGACAAGTCGCGGCTCCTCCGAAGGGTTCTATCTCGGTCGGATGATTATGCGTTTCATTTTTAAACATTAAAAGCCAGTCTTTGTCTTCGCCGTTTACGTCTACTTTGATTTTAACAGAGCAGGCGTTAATTTCTTCAGATTCATCTAAATCAGAAAGTAAGCCGTTTTGCTTTAAGGCTTTCGCTCCTATTACAGCCATATCCATTAATGTTACCGGTTTCTCGTTTCGTCCGAGAGATTCCCTAAGCGATAAATAATTCTTATAACTTTCGTTTATAACTTCATCATCAATTTGAATATCGTTAAGTTCAGTTAAAAATGTCGTGTGACGGCAGTGATCCGACCAGTATGTGTCAAGTACGCGTATTTCTGTTATACTGGGGTCTCTTTTTTCATCAACGCAAAAATACGCCTTGCAAAAATTAAGATCGGGTAAATCCATGGCGAGGTTCATGTCTTTTCTTAAATTTTTAAGCTGATCATCTGAGAAATACATGAAACCTGTTATGTATTCTATCGGTTTTGGCTCAGAGTATTTTTGCGTTAAGGTTTCAGGTTTTATCATTGCGGCTTCACGGCTTTCTACAGGATTTATAAGCCATGATTTTACACGGTTAAATTCATCATTACTGATATTTCCGTAAAGCGCGAAAATTTTTGCGGATTGAATAACAGGTCTTTCTTTTCCGGTCGCAAGAGATATGCATTGAGCGCAGGAGTCCGCTCTCTGATCAAACTGACCCGGCAGAAATTCAACAGCGAAGACTTTCGCGTTTTCCAAAGAAGGAAGAGTATCGTAAATTATATCAACTGGAGGTTCCGAAAAAATAGTATTTTTCGCTGAATCAAAATCTTCCGTTGAAATTCCCTGCGCGAAATAGCGGTTAATAATTCTTACTCTTTCTATTTTATCTTTTTGAAGCTGAAGCCCAAGGCGCAGATCGGATGCTATAGATGCCGCTTCCTGCGCAAACTCGGATTTTTTCTCTACATAAATCTCAAAAACACTCATGCGTGAATTATACTCAATAAACCAATAAATTCCTATACATTATTTTTACTTACGAGTAACATTCCGCCCGCGAAGACTGTAAGGGGTGCTACAAGAATTAAACCGAAACAGCCGACAAGGGTGTGAACGATCTCAGAGGAAACCAGAATCATATTGATTACATTTTCCAAAGGAACTCCCTGCGCGATAAAAGTCATTATCATCGCGGTGTATTCAGCGGAATAGGCAAGTAAAAGGGTAGTAGACATAGTACCGGATGCCTGACGCGCAACCGTATAACCTGAACGGATAAGTTCAAAACGGGTAATTCTAGGCTGTTGTTTTTTTATCTCGTCCATGGCGGCTGCGACATCCATTGAAAGATCCGTCATAGCTCCCGATGCCGCGATAAAAATTCCTGCTATAAAAAGGTGTGAAAGATTTAAATGCCCAAAACCTGTAAAGAGCAGAGTCTCGGTAAAAGGACGCACGGCTCCGTGAATCTTAAATTGATATGTGAAAATAAAAGCCAGAATAGCTGTAATTAATACTCCTCCTGCCGCTCCAAGAAAAGCCGTAAGTGCCCTTCGCGTTAAACCTCCAACAAGAAATAAGGTTATCGCAGTGATCAAAAGGGTGATGATTAAAGCCATAAAGATAGGATTCCATCCTTTTAAAATCATGGGGTATAAAATTTGAATCAGAGCGGATGCTGAAAAAGTAAATGAAATTAATGTTTTTATTCCCATCCAGCCCATAATAAGAATCATTGCGGCAATAAAGCCGGCTGCAAGAAAAATTGTTTTATGCGTGCGGTAATGATCGATCATCTGAACATGAGCGATTTTTCCGTTATCTGCAAGATTTAAAACAGCAAGCGCGATATCGCCTGTCATGTAGATTTTATCCATTTCCATTTTACCTATAACATTGTTCGATGTTGAATGGACTTCGCCTTTATATTTACCTGAAAGTATTTTTACATCCAACTGCTGTCCGCCCTGTCTTACAGGACCTATAATTTTCAGCATGTCGTTGTTTACTTCGATAACGCGCACTCTAGCACGGGCGGAATTTGATTTAACAGCGGCTCCTTCAAATCCGTTTGGAATCAATAGAGTCGCAAGCGTTAATATGGCGGCAGTAATAATAAAGGTTATATCCTTTCCTGACTCTTTAAAGCCTCCCAGAAAAGATATAACCGCCCTTAAAGGGATAACAATTTTTTTCATTTTGGAGGAAAAAAATTATTTAACTTTTATATTCATCGCGCTTGCGAGCTTAAAGAATATTTCAGTGTTATCATAATAACCGCCGAATATTTCTTCATGAGCGCCGTGTGCAAAGGTTGTCACAGGAACGCCTGTGTGAGCGTAACTCGTCCAGCCTATACCCGCAGTCTGATTCATAATCTGCGTTAATTTAACCGTAAGAGGTTCGTAGCCTCCGTAAAGCAGATATTGATCTTCTGCGAAGGAGCGGAGCTGCTCGTTACCCATACTGCGCTGGAAGGCGAATTCAATCTGCTGTCTTTGCACAGGACTGAGGGAAGCAAAATCAATGCCGAATGATTCTTTAATTAAGGGAAGAATGTTGTTTATGTTCGCGTTCGCGGGAGAAACGCTTGCCTTGTAAGGCTTTAAAACTTCTTCATCAAAGGCGACGTACGATCTTGTTTGAAGCGCGACTTTATCAAAGAATGTGTCGTACTGGGTTCCTGCAAAACCTATTGTCATGCCGCCTGTTTCATGATCGCCTGTAACTACGATAAGAGTATTATTGGGATTCTTTTTCGCGAATTCCAGCGCAACGGAAATTGCGGCGTCAAAGGCGAGTACATCGTGGATATTCGCCCCGGCGTCATTCGCATGACCTGCCCAGTCGATTTTTCCAGATTCAACCATCATGAAAAAGCCGTTTGAATTATCAAGAAGTTCTATTCCTTTTTTTGTCAAATCCGCGAGAGAAACCTCTGAGCTTTTGCGATCGATCTCGTAGGGCATTGCCTCTGAATCCTGAAGCCTCTCCGAAATCGCGATTACCTTTCCTGCGCCGGGTTTCAAAGCGTCAAAACCTGCTTTGGTATCAACATAGGTGTAACCGTTATTTTTCGCGATTTCAATTGCGTCTGTCTGATCGCCGTTTCTTCCTTTTCTCTGTGAAAAAGCGCCGCCCGCGAAATAGTCAATATCGCTGTTCGCGGCTTGAACCGCCAAATCGTACATATTACTGCGCGAAGGAACAGCGCCGTAGAAGCACGCTGGAGTGGCATGGTTTAATGTTACTGTTGTTACAATTCCTGTTTTTCTCCCCGATTCCTTCGCGTACTGAGCTATGTTTTTATAATTTTGGGTTTTACCTGTATCCATGTTTATTACGCCGCTTAGCGTTTTATAACCGCTTGCAATCGCTGTTCCGGCGGACGCGGAATCTGTTATAAAAGTTCCGGCGTCATGAGTGGTGGTTAATCCGGCTACAGGAAATTTTGTAAATTTAAGCTTTGTTATGTTTATGTCCTTTGATGAACGCGCTGTGGAAAAAACCTCAGCGGCATTAATTTGAGTCATTGCCATACCATCCCCGATAAACAAAAAGACATACTTTGCCTTTCCTTTGCCTGCCGGAACAAGGTTTCCTTCAGTTCCTCCCGTTACAATTTTTGGCGAGCATGAAAGCGCCAGCATAACGGTAAAGAGCATTGCAAATACATACCTGATTTTCATAAAAATTCTCCTGAAATAAAATTATTTATTATGAAAATGACTTTAAATTGTTAAAATATGATGATTTGAATATTAAAAACAGATAAAAAGGTAACTTTTAACATATTGAATAATTCTAGTATATATGTATAATATAACGATGTTTGGGAAATCCGCAAAAATCGTATTTTTAGTCATTTTCGGCGTTTTGGCGCTTCATTGCGTCTATTCGCAATCAGAAAATCCAATGATTTCGATAAAAGGCGGAACCTTTCTCATGGGAAGTCCCGGCGATGAACGCGGAAGGCACATGACAGATGAAGAGCCTGTACACAGGGTTACAATCAGCGCGTTTTTAATGTCGAAATATCCTGTAACTCAGGAAGAATATCTTTCAATTATGGGAGTAAATCCAAGCGAAAATAAGGGAGATAATCTCCCTGTAGATAAGGCAAGCTGGAACAACGCGGTTGAATACTGTAATAAAAGAAGCGCCGCCGAGGGTTTAACTCCTGTCTATACAATCAACGGAAATAATGTTACATGGAACCGTCAGGCAAACGGCTATCGTCTGCCGACAGAATCAGAATGGGAATATGCCTGCCGTGCCGGAACGACAACACCGTATTATACAGGCGCTTCAATGAACGACGCAGGCTGGAGCAGGGAAAATTCCGCAGTAGTAATTAACGGCTATAATTCCAGATCATCGCAAAGCGTGGGGCAAAAACAGCCGAATGATTTCGGGCTTTATGATATGCACGGCAATGTGCTGGAATGGTGCTGGGACTGGATGGCGCCTTATACCGCAGAAGCGAAGACAGATCCGATAGGACCTTCAACAGGTACAAGACGCATTTACCGCGGAGGCTGTTTTGATCTTCCCGCCGCTCAATGCAGAAGCGCGTACAGATTCGGTCAACATCAAAATCTAAGAATGTTTTATATTGGTTTTCGTGTAGCCAGAAACGCCCAGTAAAGAGCAAAGACCTGTGATTAGAGAGCAAAGTAAAAGAATAAAAGAACTTGAAGAACTAATCAGAAAGTATCAAGCCTCGTATTATGACGGTGAATCCGAGATATCCGACGGTGAATTTGATCTTCTTTGGGATGAACTTTTTAATCTCAACCCTGAGAGCGAGGTATTAAAGTCTGTAGGAACAGGTCATTCCGTTGACGGTTTTCCTAAGGCGAAACACCTTATACCAATGGGAAGTCAGGACAAGGCATCTAACCCGCAGGAATTTCTTACATGGGCAAAAAAGATTGGAATGCAGGAAGATACAGACGCTTCGTTAACCGGAAATAACAACAGGTTAACCAAAAAATTCATAGTTCAATATAAATTAGACGGCGCGAGCCTTGAATTGCAATACGAAAACGGTATTTTACAGAGAGCCGTTACTCGCGGAGACGGGATTAAAGGCGATGAAATCACTTATAATGCGCGGCGCATGAAAGGTAATGTGGATAAATTGTCCGTCTCTTTTACAGGCGGCGTTAGAGGCGAAGTTGTAATGACCCATGAAGTATGGGAATCAAAATACAGGGAAAAGGCGAATTGCCGCAATGCCGCAAACGGAATTATGCGCCGCAAGGACGGTGAAGGCTGCGATGATTTAACGCTTATCGTTTACGACGCTGCGGCTCAGGGAAATGACGATTTTTTTAAAGACGAACTTCAAAAATTGAAATGGTTGAAACAGCAGGGATTCAATACAACGGACACAAAAACCTTTACGGACGCGAAGGGTATCATTTCTTACCGAGATGAAGTAGCCGCAAAAAGAGAGCAATTGCCTTTCGATATAGACGGGCTTGTAGTAAAGGATATAGAAACGGATATGTCCGACCTTCGCAAAGCACGCCCGGAAAAGCAAATCGCTTTCAAATTTGAACTTGAAACGGCGTTCAGCATTCTTCGTGAAGTTGTCTGGAGCGAATCGGGCGCGACATATACGCCCATAGGCATTGTAGACCCTGTCAGGTTAGCCGGAACGACAGTCAAGCGGGCAAACCTCAATAACCCCGATATGATACGTTCCATGGGGCTGAAAATCGGCTCTACAGTCTCTGTTGTTAAACGCGGAGAAATAATCCCGAAAATTGAAGGACTTGCGCCTATTCAATCAAACGAAGAAAAAATAAAAGAGATAGAGTTTCCTGAAGTTTGCGCATCCTGTAATACGCCTCTGAAAGACGCAGGCACAAGGCTTTTTTGTCCTAATCCCGCCTGTTCCAAAAGACTCTTTCACCGTCTTGAAAAATGGGTATCGGTTCTTGACATACGCGAACTTGGGGAAAAGCTTCTGCGGCAATTATTCGACAAGGAGGTAAGACAGATACATCAGTTATACGAGCTTAAAGCGGATGAACTTGCGCAATACGACAGAATGGGAAAACTATCCGCAGAAAAGGTTATCAGGCATATCATGACAAAAAGAGAGCTGTCCCTTGCCTCCTTTGTCGCCGGTTTTGATTTCGAAGGTATAGCCGAAACCACGATGGAAAAAATATCTCTTGCGGGTTTTGACACATTGGAAAAACTTCGCGCGGCTGGCGCTGCGGATTTCGCTTCCGTTTACGGTCTTGGGGAGATAACAGCTTCTGTTATCGCGGACGGTTTAAAAGAGTGTAAAAAAGAGATGGATATGGTTTTAAAAACAGGAATTATTACCATTGCTTTACCGCCTTCCCTTGAAACGCAGCCTCTTCGCGGAAAATCGTTTTGCTTTACAGGCGAGTTAAAATCAATGAAAAGGGGAGAAGCCGAAGAAAAAATAAAAGCTTTGGGCGCTCAGGTGAAAACCTCTGTTGTAAAGGATTTATCCTATCTTGTTACAAACGACCCTTCCTCAGGCTCATCTAAAAATAAAAAAGCGGAGGAACTCGGAGTTTCGATTATAGACGAAGATGATTTTTTAAAGCTGTTAAAAACGCCTCAGACTCAAAAAAAAGAAGAGCTTTTTCAAGGTGAATTATTTTAATACGTTTTTTCCATGGCTTCAAATTTTTCGCGGACTTTCTGCAGTTGATTTAATTCCCTGTTGATTGTTTTTGCGTAATTTAAACTGCCGTTATCGATTCTGAACGCTTCATCCTGCCAGTATTGAACAAGAGGAAGGTCTATCCACCTTAGCCGCCTTTCATTGACTTTTTTAGACCATGAAACAGCTTCGTCCCAGTAGTAAAGAGCCGTGCGGTAGCAGGTTTCGGCGGTTTTAAGGCTTTCAAGATTTTGATCGCGCCATGGAGCGTTGTAAAAATACGCGTTACGTTTGTTGTATTTATTGCCAAGGAAAAGGTATTGCTCTATCAGTTTTAAATTGATATGCATGTTAAAAAGATTGCGGTATTTTTCCCATTGAATTTCGTTTTCGATCACGGCAAGAGCGTAGAGTGGATTGCAAAAATCCGCCTGCATGGCTTTTTCCAGCCAGTAAATATTTTCCATGGAGTCGCTTGGATACTGAATATAGTGCAGATGAAAGAGCCTGTAATACTGCTCTTTGTAAGTGACAAAATATCCGTTCACAGGGAGAGCTGCGGTCAGGAGAAAGAGAATTACAGCGGTTTTAAAAATCGTCTTCACTTCTTTTTAAATATCGGCAAACCGGAGATTATACTCCAGACCTGATCCGCTATTTCCTGCGGGCTAAGGGAAGCGTCTAATATTTCGACTCTGGCTCCCTGCTCCCGATATATTCGAATCAGTGACTTGTATTTATTACGTACTTTTTCTTGAAATTCGCTGTATTCGTAGATTTCATACGAAGGGCGGTTTTTCATCCTTTCCATCGCAATTTGAGGGTCAATGTCTAGGAAAATTGTCACTTCAGGGGCTGGGAAAAGCGAATTTATGAAAAGCGGCAGTTCATCTCCGCATTCAATACCTTGATAAACTAGAGAAGAGAGGGTAAATCTATCGCTTATTACCAATTCACCGCGTTTTACACGGTCTATTATGCCGTCTTTGGCTTCCAAATGTTCGTTTCTGTCGGCTGCAAAGAGTAAAGCAAGGGTGTTAGGCTTTAAAACCGCCTCTTTTTTAAGCGCGCTGCGTATAATTTTGCCAATTTCTCCTCTTGTAGGCTCAAATGTAGCGAAAAAAGGAAAATTATCAAGGGTTTTTAATCTGTCAGAGAGTATGGAAAGCTGTGTTGTAGTTCCGCTTCCGTCTCCGCCCTCAAAAACTACAAAATTGGAAATGACATCCATAATGCCGAAAATATAGCATAAAACACTTTTTTATAGAAGGTGTAACCTATTTATTATGCTGTTTTTTATCTGTAAAAGTAGTATAGTTATAGTAGGAAAAGCATAGAGGAAAGGAATTTGTCAATATTTATCGAAAAAGACGGAAAAAAGGTAATTCCCGTCTCGATTTATTTAAAATTATCTCTTTTTCTGGCTTTAATACTCCTGTCTACAATCCTTCTGCGTCCGATTCAAAATGCTTTAAGCGAAGAAATGCTCAGACTTCGTACAAATCTCATACAGAATCTTGAAGATTTCACGGGAATGAAAGTCCGCTATTCATCTTTGCGTCCTTCGTTTCTGGGTTCAATCGAAATTAAAAATTTAAAATTGTTTAAAGACGATACCCAGTTTTTTACCGTATCGGGAATTAAAATTCATTTTTCGATAATCGAATTTATTTTCAAGAAGAAAACATTTATTCATACCGTTCAAATTGATTATCCCTCTTTAAGCGTTGACGCGAATAAAGACAAAGCTCTGTTAGACAGCTTTAAAGAGCTTATGGACGACAGAAAATCAGAATCAGAAAAAGTAACGCTTCAAAAGATAACAGAGTTTCTTCCGCGTCAGGCGAATTACCAGATACGTCATTTAAACGTGAATTATAAAGAGCGGTTCAGGGAATATAAAATCGAAAACATGAATTTGAATTTGCGCGAGAATAACGGAGAGATTGAACTTTTCGGAAGATTTCTCGCGCAGGCGAAAATCGACAATGTTTCGGACAGGACTGTAATTGTATCCCTGGACGCCGGCATTAACGGCGCATATTCGAGCAAAGAGGAAGAGGGAAATGCGCAAATGTCCGTGTTTTACCTGACAGGCTCTCAGCAGGAACAAATCAGAAGAAATATCTCTTTTTTAAGACCTCAGACTCAGCAAAGAAACGCTCAAAAACTTCTTTTCAGCATGGCTCCTTTCAGCATGGGCGTAACTTATAAAAACTGGATTGTCGAGTTTAATCAAACAGACAGGTTAACGGATTCAAGCGTTATGGTGAAATACAACATGGAGACAGGAGGCTTTAACGCAGGCGTAAGCCTTGAAAAATTTAAACCGGGAAACCTCATATATGTATCCGATATTATCCAAAACGCAGACTCGATTCTTCAATTGCAGATAACAGGGGATGCTTCGCTTGAAAGCGAAAACGGCAGAATGAAGTACAGCGCCGATATAAAAGGCGACAATGTAATCGTAATAAACGCTTACGGAAATGAAAATGAAATATTCATTAACGATATTCACGTAACATCGCCTGTTAAATCCGACAAGCCGTTTTTCTTTCACGGGAGCGCGGGCGCAAAAGGTTATATGTCATATTATCCGCTCGCCTCGGAAGGAAAAATATTTTTCAGCAATTTCAGTCTTGCGCACAATGACAGCATAAACGCGTCGTTTGACATTTCTACAAATAAAGGCGAAATATTTGTGTTAGGCGAAAATATTTCAATCGCTCAGGTGATGATAGACGAGTTCACGCTCTTTTTATATCCGCTTGATAAAAATATGGGAGCTACAATTTCAGGATTATTCAACGGCGGAGGCGCTCTTTATCTTGATGCTGTTTATAATAATTCTCCGAGTGAACTGGAAGCAGCGCTTTCGGTTGATTCTTTATCGCTTTATAACATAATGGAGCTATTCCGTCCGTTTTCGGTTTTTCCTGATCTTTCGCCCTTGAGCCGCATTTCCATGAAAAATTCTTCGCTTAACGCCGACATTTTCTTTTCCACGGACTTTAAAAATATTGTTTATAACGCTCCCAATATAGACCTCAATTACGGAAAAACGCAGGCTTTAATATCTCTTTCGGGAACGGATCATCAGATAAACTTAACGGAAGGAAGATTTATAAGGGATGAAGACGCACTTCTTGTATCTTCAAAAATAAATTTCGCAAACCCGATGGAATTAATATTTTCTCTTAACGCTAATTACAATGATCTTTCGTGGAATATAGACGGGCAGATTCTTGACAGAAAAACATTGATTGTAAGGGATCCTAACGGGCTTCATGTTTACGGAAATGTTTCAAATACAGGAGCGATGTCAGGATACATCGAAGGGCTGGATTATCCTGTTTCCTTTAATTCAAATATAACATATCTTAACTTTTTCGCCGCTTTACGCTTTGATTCGCGTGATTTCTGGAATTTAAATATTGAGCGTTTTTCCATGCGCGAAGCCAATTCAAATGACGGGCGGGATTATTTGAATATCACGGGTTTTGCAGATCAGAATGGAGCGAGTTTTAAAAACTTTTTATATCAGGATTCTGTCGGAAGACTGCATGGAGACGCGGATTTAACATGGGAAAAAGATTTTTCCAATTTGGATTTTGCAGTAAGCATTACGGACGGTCAGCCTTCAGGCGAATATTATTATGCAAATGGAAAAGTGCAGGGCGAAAAAATTCATGTTCAGGGGTCTGTTTCAGACATGCATGTAAACAGATTCATAAAGCAGAGCCGTCCTATAATTTTGTCGGGAGATTTGGAAGCCGCATGGGATTCCATCAATTCGTTTAACGCAATCGTTAATTTAAAGTCTTTAAACATGAGACATCGCGAGAATCCGGTAAAAGCCGCGGTTAAATTAAATTTTTCAAATGATGAACTTTTAATCAGCAATCTTTCGATGGATTACGCGGGAGTAAACGCAAGCATTGGCGAACTTCATCTTAACAGGGCAGACGGCATTTTAAACGCGGACGCTCGTTTAAGAGGAAATGTAATTGATAAAAAACTTGCAGGTAACATTGGAATTAACGCTAACTTTTCTCCGATAGAATCATGGCTTGCCTTAAAAGACGCAGCAAGAAAATTTGAAGGCAGCGTGAACGCGAAAAACTTTGAATACGGCGATATTAAAGACGACAATTTTTTCATTGTATTTGCGGGTAACGACGGCTCTCTTTCTCTTAAAGCCGGAAGAAATGACATGATAAGAATTGAACTTGATCCGCAGGGAAATATTTTCGCCGGTTTTTCGGCTCCGGTTCCCATCCGCGGCACTGTTGTAGGAACTCTTAAAAACTGGAATCTAGACGCTCATTGCAATGATTTTTTTATAGACATATCAACTTTATACCAGCTTGTTTCCAAAAAGGACGCGTTTAATATTACAAGCGGATATATAACTGGAAAAACCGATTTTATAGGACCTGTGTGGAATCCAGAGTTTCACGGATATGCGAGAGCTTCCAGCATGCGCTTTCGCGCGCCCGATTATATCACGGAAGATATAAGAACCGTTCCTTTTGACGTTACCGCGCAAGGGTATGAAATGTCCTTCGGTCCTGTCGCTACAGTATGCGGAGCAGGCGGCGGAAATGTCAGCGGATGGTTTTTATTCGAAAACTGGAGCCCCAAAACCGTCGGACTGGATATAAAAATTCCGCGCGATACTCCTGTTCCCTACGGCATTAACGTAACGGGATTTCTGGCAAACGGAACAGCTTCGGGAACGCTTCTTTTGAACGTGGACGGAATAAATTCACAGATTGAACTTAAGGGAGATCTTTTTACCAATGAATCGCAGCTGGGGCTGAGCGTAGATGATATAAAATCAAATCAAAGTAATGATACATACAAAGAAACGGTATTTAAAACAATAGCCGATTTTAAAATAACAACAGGTTCAATGGTCGAGTTTAACTGGCCTGCCGCAAGCCCGATTTTAAGGGTAAATCCTGAAATGGGTTCTGTAATTCAGGTTACTACCGATACAGGCGCGGAACAGTATTCGTTGATCAGCGATGTAAAGATACGCTCAGGCGAGTTGTACTATTTTGACAGGAATTTCTACATCAGGCAGGGCGGCATGGTTTTCAGGGAAAACGAAACAAGATTTGACCCGAAAATCAGCGCAAGAGCGGAAATCAGGGATAGGACCGATACAGGACCTGTAATTATATCAATGATTATTGAAAATCAGCCCTTATTCAGGTTTGAACCCCGTTTTGAAGCAAGTCCTACACTTACACAGCTTGAAATTTATTCAATTCTAGGGCAGAATTTCAACAGTTATCAGGGAGAAGGCGGCGTCGAACTGGCGCAGCGCTTCCTGATAAATTCGACAACCGACCTTGTGACCCAATTTATGGCAAGTTCGGATGTTTTATCGCAGCTTGTGTTTGTCAGAAGAATTGAAAAGTTTGCAAGGGATACCTTTAAACTTGATATGTTCAGCTTAAGAACCAGATTATTGCAGAACATGGTAGTTACAGGCGTTACCGAGCTCGGCGGATTGAGTGCGTCAAATGTGACAGATCCTTTAAACCCGAGTAACTTTATTGACAATACAACTGTTTTCATGGGTAAGTACATAGGGAAATATATGTTTGCTCAGGCTATGTTTACCTTAAAAAAAGATGAAACCAGCGATATCGGGATACGGGTAGAGCCTGATATCGGAATTGAGCTGCAAAGTCCGTTTCTGACTATCCGTTGGGATTTTTTCCCGAATTACCCCACAAAATGGGCAACGTGGGCAGGTGATAATTCAATTACTCTAAGCTGGAGTAAGTCATTTTAGGAGTATCGATGAGATTTAGAGTATTTGTTTTTCTGCTGCTCGTCATGGCAGCTATGGGTTTTTCCCAGGAATCGGCGGATTTAACCGCTGACGAATGGTATCAGGGAAAGCCGATAAGAGATATTGTCTTTATTGGATTAAATAATATATCACAAAGCGAACTTGACGGACTTATGAATCCCTACAAGGGACGTCTTTTCGATGATAATATTTTTTGGGAAATGCAGGGTAAACTTTACGCCCTTGAATATTTTGAAAGAATAGAACCCAGCACGCACAGATATAACGCGGCGGGAAGCGAAGTTTTAATCAGGTTTACGGTTGTTGAGCGTCCCGTCATAGGAAGGATAAATTTCATCGGTAATTCGGGTTTAAGAAGATCCGAACTTATGGACGTAATTACAATTAAAACAGGCGACATCTACAATTACGCGAAAGCAAGAACCGATATCGAAGCGATTACCGCGAAATACATAGAAAAAGGATATCCTGAAGTATCGGTCAGAGTCACTGAATCCCAGCAGGGAGATTCCTCTATTACGCTTTCTTTTCACATAACAGAAAACGAAAAAATGTCTATTTCAAAAATAGAGTTTATGGGAAACACCAGATTTTCAGCCAATATTCTGCGAAGCCAGCTGTCGTTAAAAGCGAAATCTCTTTTAAACGACGGCGCTTTTCAGGAAGCGAAACTTTTGGCTGACAGGGAATCTCTTAAAAAATACTATAACGACCGCGGATACATTGAAGCTGTCGTAAGGGATGTTACGCGCACATTTACGAAAACGGATAAAGGAACCAGCATGGTTCTTACTTTCATGATCGATGAAGGAAATGAATTTACATTCGGCGGAGTAACATTCGAAGGCAATGTGATATTTACGTCAGAACAGCTCGATAAGCTCGTAACTTCCAAAGTCGGAGACCTTGTAAATCTAACAAGAGTTGAAATGGATTTACAGAGAGTCGCAGACCTTTATTTTGAAAACGGCTATATCTTCAACTCTATTATGAGAGATGAAAATAAAGATAATCAGGCTCATGTTCTTTCGTATCATATAATCATAGTCGAAAGAAGCAGAGCGTACATTGAAAATATAATAATAATCGGAAATGTTAAAACAAAAAATAATGTAATCCTCAGAGAAATTCCTATGGAACCTGGAGATATATTTTCAAAAGCGAAGGTCATGGACGCTATACGAAACCTTTACAACCTTCAATATTTTTCTACGATACTTCCCGATACGCTGCCTGGAAGCTCTGAAAACCTTATGGATCTTGTTTTTTCGGTTGAAGAACAGCCGACAACGGATGTGCAGTTCGGTCTTACTTTCTCGGGAAGCGCTGACCCTGACACCTTCCCGATCTCAGGTCTTTTAAAATGGACTGACAGAAATTTCCTCGGAAGCGGCAATGAACTTGGAGCCGAAATAAATTCTTCAGTTGTAGATTCAAGCTCGCTTTCATTGAATTATGTTCACAGATGGGTGTTCGGGCTTCCTCTTTCTCTTGGCGCAGACTTGACCGCGAATTATTCAAAGCGTTACGCAGCAATGGATAACCTGCCTCCATTCTTTTACGGCAACGAAGATTACGCGTTCCCTGACGGTTTTTATTCACGCAGCGAATACGAATCAGCCTCTTATACTCCTTCAAGAGAATTCCTTATGCAGTATGAACAGTGGTATATATCACTGGGATTATCAACAGGATACAGATGGACTACATTCCTTGGAAACTTAAGCGTGAGCGGCGGAATGCGCTTTGGTATTATTAATAATATCTATAACAATGATTTATACAGACCTTTTGATCCTGCGCTAAGAGACGGCAATAACGATTGGACTTGGAGAAATTCGTTTTGGATAGCTACATCGCTCGATCAGAGAGACGTTTTTTACGACCCTTCGAAAGGGTATTATCTTTACAACAGAATCGGATTGTACGGAATATTCGGCAATGAAAAAGAATACTTTATCAGAAATGAATCAAAGGTGCAGTATTATATTACATTGTTCGACTGGGCTGTAACTGAAAAATGGAATTTTAAATGCGTGCTGGCTATGAACATCGGATTGTCGTTCATCTTCGATCAGCCCGGGCGCAGTCAAAAAATTGAAAACTCGAATAAACTTGCTATAGACGGAATGTTTGTAGGAAGAGGATGGAACATTTACCGCGAAAAAACATTAATGCTTCTTGACATGTGGGCTGAACTGCGCATTCCGGTGGTTCCGGGCATTCTCGCATTCGATTTCTTCTTTGACGCGGTAGGAAAGGAAGATCATGAAGGAAGCAGGAGAATACCCTTACATGAAATGTATTTTGGTTTCGGAGGCGGTTTCAGGTTTACAATGCCTCAGTTCCCGATAAGGTTAAGCCTTGGAAAGAGGTTTAAATTCGACGAAAACGGCAAATTTGAATGGGCGTTAAGCAATATAGATCAAACAAGGAATGGCATTGATTTTATTATGTCATTTGCCATATCATATTAGAGGTAAATTATGTTGAAACGAATTGTTATTATTTTTTTATTATGCGCAATAAGCGTTACAGGGGTTTACAGCCAGTCTATAACCCGTTTTGCCATTGTCGATTTGCCGAAGGTTTATTCTACGATTGCGCGTAATTCAAGAGCTGTAAAAGATTTCGAAGAGAAAAGCGCGAAGGTTCAGGCGGAAATCGATAAAATGACTCGTGAAATTCAGAGTTTAAGATCAAGACACGCCGACGCTGTTCTTGCCGACAGGCAGTCTGAAGCTCTTAATCTTGAAAACCAAATCTACAGAAGATCGGAATTTTTAAAAGAATATTATCAGGTAAAAACAGCGGAGTTAGAAGATCAGAGAAGTAAATTAATGCAATCCGATTCTCTGCTGGATCAGGTTTATGATGAAATACGTTACATCGCGGAGAGCGAAGGCTATACAATGGTATTGAACATGAGAAACAATCCAAGCATAGTCTGGTACAGCCCGACAATCGATATAACCGATAAATTAATTTCCAATTTGCAGTCAAGAAACAGATAAAAAATGGATGCGTCTAAAACCAGCCCAATGCTGGAACAATACAGGCGTATTAAAAGACAGCAGGAAGGAAATATACTTTTTTTCAGGCTGGGTGATTTTTATGAAATGTTCGCTCAGGACGCGATTGAAGTTTCAGCTCTTTTAAATCTTACCCTTACAAGCAGAAACGGACTTCCCATGTGCGGAGTTCCTTATCACGCTGCCAGAACATACATTGCGCGTCTTTTAAAACTCGGAAAAAAAATAGCGATTTGCGAACAGTTAAAAGAAAGCGCGTCTGTTACTCCATCATCAAAGCAAAAAGTAATTGAACGCGACGTTGTGGAAATCATAACGCCAGGCACCACAGTAGACGAAGATTTTCTTGATAAGGGAAGCTCCAACTACCTTGGCTGTCTTGCAAGCGTCAATGTTAAAGGAAAAAGAAACTTTTCTTTTTCGTATATAGATTTAAGCACGGGAGATTTTTTTTCCACATGTTTCCCCTCTGAAGTAGAAATACTGCGGCAGGAACTCGAAAGGCTCTCTGTAAAGGAAATGCTGGTTCAGCAGTCGCTTCTTGAAGATGACAAACAAACAGCATCCGCGATTTTTGATCGAAGTTCCGTTGTGTTAAACAAATGGGCGGACTGGCTCTTTGATCCGGCAGGCGCGAAAACGAGGCTTGAAAAACAATTCGGGCTTTCAAATTTAAAAAGTTTCGGACTCGAAGAAGATTCGGGCGAAATTGTAAGCGCAGGCGCGCTTTTGGATTATCTGGATACAACATCGAAAAGCCTTCTTCCTCATATACAAACATTAAAAGTATACAAGGACTGCGAATACCTTGGCATTGACGAATCCAGTCAGCGCAATTTAGAACTTACAGGAAACCAAAGAGACGGAGATGTCCGTTTTTCTCTTCTTGAAGTGATGGATGAAACGCGCTGTTCCATGGGGAGGCGTCTTTTAAAAAGGCGTATCTTGCATCCGCTGAGAGATATTAAAAAAATAAACCGAAGGCTCGATATGGCGCAGAATCTCTATAAAGATCAGTTTTCGTTGGAAAAGTTACGCGCTCTTTTAAGTAAAACGCCTGATTTAGAGCGGCTTTGTTCAAGACTTGCTATGGATAAGGCGCACGGACGCGATATGCTTGCCATTAAAAACGCCATTAAACTGTACAAAGAAATAATGGATATCTTTTTCGCGGCAGCCGGAAAAGAAACCTTATTTGAAAGCGATGAAAAAGAAAATGATATGTGCGAAAACGGCTCGTCTTCGCTTCTTTCAGTATATGAGCTTTTAGATAAAAGCATTTGTGAAGAGCCTTCGATTCTCCTCAATGAAGGAAAATTAATAAAAGAAAGTTTCAGCGAAGAGCTGGATTCCCTGCGTTCCGTGAGAGATAATTCAAGGCAGATTTTAGAAGAATATCTTGAAGAAGAAAAACAGAAGACAGGCATTTCAAGTTTAAAGATACGGTATAATAGATTGATAGGCTATTTTTTTGAAGTTACCAAAAATCATCTTGAAAAGGTGCCGAAGCATTTTATAAGAAGGCAGGGAATAGCGGGAGGCGAGCGTTACTCTACGGATCGTCTTGCCTCTCTTGAATCTGAAATTAACGGCGCGTCAGACAAGGTTATAGAACTTGAAAGAAAATTGTTTCTGGAAATTAGAAGCAAGGTAAAAGAAAAACTTTCTCTTTTAGCCGCGTCCTCGCGCCGATTGGGAGAGCTTGATGTCTCTCAGTCGCTTGCGAAAGCCGCTTCAATCAGGGGCTGGATACGCCCTGAACTTGACGACAGCGGCAGCATGGAAATAAAAGCGGGACGGCATCCTGTAGTTGAAGCGCATCTTGGCAGAGGCGATTATATTCCAAACGACATTATTTTAAATACGCAGGAAGGAGAGCTGTCCTTCGCGATGATAACAGGTCCTAACATGGCAGGAAAATCAACATATCTTCGCTCGGCGGCGCTAATTACGATAATGGCTCAAACAGGAAGCTTTGTGCCTGCCTCAAGCGCGCGCATAGGCGTTTGCGACAGGATTTATTGCAGGGTAGGAGCGTCTGATAATCTTGCGCGGGGGGAATCTACATTCCTTGTTGAAATGAATGAGACGGCTTACATATTAAACACCGCCACAAAAAAAAGTCTTGTAATTATGGACGAAGTGGGCAGAGGAACAGGAACTAACGACGGTCTTTCAATCGCCTGGGCTGTAAGCGAGGATTTATTAAACCGAATAGGATGTAAAACGCTGTTCGCGACGCACTTCCATGAATTGTCGCTTTTAAATCATCCTCACCTTGTAAACCGTTCCATGGAAGTGCTCGAACAGGGTGAAAAAATCGTTTTCCTGCGTAGAATCAAAGAAGGTCCTGCGGCGGAATCCTATGGAATACATGTGGCAATGCTGGCAGGCTTATCTCAAAAAGTGCTTGAAAGAGCCGGTGAAATAATGAGTCTGTTAAAAACAAGGGATGCCGATTTATCTAAGACATTTACTGTTAACCAAGACGAAATTAAAGTTAACGATACTGCAAAACAGAATAATAAAAAAACAATTAAAAACGATAATATAGAACCTTCGTTATTTGATTAGATTACCGATATTGCTTTAAAACTGAAGTTTTAAGACTTCAATTTTAGAACAGCCTCAGCTATCTTTTATATTTCTCTGCATTTCTATATAATGGAAATCGGAGGAAATTTATGAAAACTAATGAAATTCTTCGTCCGCAGGACAAACCAAATATAGGCACATGGATACCTTTGTCTTTCCAGCATGTCTTCGCAATGTTTGGAGCTACAATTTTGGTTCCGCTTTTAACCGGATTGAGTCCGTCTACTGCTCTTTTTACAGCAGGAACAGGCACCTTACTTTTTATACTTTGCACAGGAGCGAGAGTTCCTGCGTTTCTAGGTTCATCTTTCAGTTTTATCGCGCCTCTAATCGCGGTAACCGCAGCTTACGGGCTTTCTTACGCGCTTGGCGCCGCGATGATAACAGGCTTATTTTATTGTATTATCGCGTTTATAATTCGATTTACCGGTTCTGCATGGCTTGATAAGGTGCTGCCGCCTGTTGTAATAGGGTCTGTGATAGTCGTAATCGGTTTGTATCTTGCGCCGACCGCTATGAGTATGGCTTCCAACGATGCGCAGGGAAACTACAGTCTTGTGTCGCTTTCAATCGCAGTTGTAACCCTTGGCATAACGATCATTTCTAATATTTTCCTTAAAGGCTTTCTCAGCGCGATTCCCGTTTTGATAGGTCTTATCGGTGGTTATGTCTTTACCTTTTTCATGGGTTTGGCAATCCCGGCGTACGCGATTATCGATTTTCAAGTTGTAAGTGACGCCGCGTGGTTCGGTTTCCCGACCTTCCATGTTCCAAGTTTCAGCCTTGTGCCGATTTTAATTTTCGTAATTGTTTCCTTTGCCACGATCTGTGAACATCTTGGCGACATGGTAGTAACAAGTAAAATTGTAGGTCAGGATTTTTACAAGAATCCGGGACTTCACCGCACTCTAACAGGCGACGGACTTGCAAGCGCGTGGGCGGCTCTTTGGGGCGGTCCTCCCAACACAACGTACAGCGAGAATGTGGGCGTAATGGCTATTACCCGCGTGTATTCAGTTTGGGTAATAGGCGGAGCCGCGGTAATCGCCGTCTTGCTTGCCTTCTTTACCAAATTCGGCGCGATTATTCAGACGATTCCAACGCCTGTTCTTGGAGGCGTTTCCATTCTGCTGTTTGGAATTATCGCTTCAAGCGGCATACGCACAATTGTAGAAAGCGGCGTTGATTTCAAAGATAAGCGCAACCTGATTATTACCTCGGTAATACTTGTTATCGGAATCGGAGGCGGAAGGTTTGCCTTCAACATTACGCAAGACCTCACTTTTGAACTTGCCGGTATCGCGCTTGCGACACTTACAGGTATTGTTCTTAACCTGATAATTCCGGCATCAAAGAAAACTGAAAATCAGCATTAAAAATAAAATATTTTTATTTTTAATGATTTAGCGCAAGCTATATGGCGTTCTCGCGCCATATATATCTATGAATATTTTTATGAAAATCCTTCTCCGGGGGAAGAATATTCTTTTTCCCGGAGCCTGCGCTCTTTGCGGCGCCGGTTTAATTGAACCGGAAGAAATCTGTTTCAGTCTGTGCGAAGAATGTAAAAATAAGTTTATACCTTCTGACAGCGAAAAATGCGTAAAATGCGGAAAGCCTCTTATATCCGAGGAACAGACCTGCCTTCCTTGCCGCGAAAAAGGAGAACTTTCCCTTGACCGTCTTTGGGTTTTATATCCCTACACAGGTAAATACAGAAATATTCTTAGCGCTTATAAATTCGGGAAAAATCTTTCTTTAGCGGGATTTTTTGCATCTCAAGCAGCCGAACTTGCAGCAAACGAGCCTTTATTAAAGGATACTGTAATAGTTCCTGTTCCGCCGCGCCCGGGAAAAATTAAACACTCAGGATGGGATCAGGTAGACTATCTTGTTAAAGTAATTGAAAAACGATTTAAAAGAAATGTAAGCCGTGTTCTAAAAAGAAAAAAATCAAAAGTGCAAAAAGAGCTAAACCGCAGTGAACGCCTTGAAAACCTTAAAGGACGTATTTATACAAACGGTATCGCGCCTATAAATGCTTTAATTATTGATGATGTAATAACAACAGGTTCCACGCTTGAAGTATGCGCAAAGGCGTTAAAAGATGCCGGCGCTGAAAAAGTATACGGAATATGCCTTTTCTATGATTGAGGTTTTACGAATTTTCCGTAGCCTTTTTTCCCGATAAAAATACAGTCTTTCATTACAAAGCTGCCTCTTACAATCGCGGCTACAGGTATACCCTGTACTTCCATGCCGTCGTAAGGGCTTGTTTTATTTTTCGAGTGAAGTTCACAGGCGCGGATTACTTTTCTTTTTTTCATGTCAACTATTGTTATATCAGCGTCAGCGCCCGCGCTGAGGTTTCCTTTTTGCGGATATATATTCCAAATTTTTGCGGGCATTTCACTTGAGATACGGACATAATCGTTAAGAGTTATTTTTCCTTTATTTACTTGATTCAGCATGAGAGGAACAGACGTTTCAACGCCGCTTAAACCCGCTGGCGTTTCCCATGTTGTAAGCGATTTTTCGCTTTCTGTATGAGGCGCGTGATCGCTTGCGATTATATCTATTTCCTTGTTTTTAACAGCATCCCAAAGATAGTCACGGTGGCTTTCATCTCTTATTGGAGGGTAAACTTTATGAGTGTAATCCTCGCAGTTAAAAATCAGGTAATGAGGGCAGGTTTCAGTTGTAAGGTCTATTCCTTTTTCTCTCGCTTCCGCGCAGAGGGAAACGCCGTCCTGCGATGTTATGTGATGAAAATGAATTTTCGCTCCCGAATATTGCGAGTAACTTATAATTGAGGCTATAGCCTGCACCTCAGATATAACAGGTCTTGCGTAATCAAGCCAGAAACCGTCAGGAGTATCCGTTTCTTTTTTCGCGACGGATAAAAAGTTAGCGTTTACATCGTTTGATTCCGCATGAAAACCCATGCGTATATTTAACTGCGCGCAAATATCTATCTGTTTTGCTAAAATTTCAGGAGAAGGGCAGGCTAAATCTCCTGTTGAAGAGCCGAAAAACACTTTAAAACCAAGAGCGCCCAGTTCTTTTAAAGCCTTTATTTCATCCGTGTTGTCATTGTTAAGAAGCGCAAAAAGAGCGTAATCAATACATGATTTTTCTTTTGCGATAACATTTGCTTTTTCCAAGAAAGTTTCTACGGTTGAGGTTACGGGAATTACATTAGGCATATCGGCTATTAAAGTAATGCCGCCCATAGCAGCCGCTATACTGCCTGTTTCAAAATCTTCTTTCTCGGTAAGACCGGGGTCGCGAAAATGAACGTGAGTGTCTATAATGCCGGGAAGCACATGTTTACAGGAAGCATCGTAAATAATATCTGCCGTATCGTTAGAATCAAGAGTCCCTGTTACGGCGATTTTTCCGTTTGTAACCGCGACATCTCCTAAAAAGGAATCCTTAGATGTTACAATTGTCCCGCCTTTTATAATTAAATCGTAATGCATTATCCCGGCACTTTTACCGACATCAACATACGGTTGAGAGCTATAAGCGGGTCTTCGTACATTTCGAATCTGAAATGCATTTCGTATTTTTTATCCGAAACTATGCGAACAGTCTTGTTAATGCAGTCTCTTACAGGATTTGATCCTATATCGGGGAAATATTTAGGCTTTTTAGGAATAAAGGTAAGAGTAGCGCCTTCTCTTCGGATTTCACCTAATGCAGGCGGCATGGGAACAAGGAAAATTAAATAATCGTCTGCTTTGCCGCCGCCTACAGAGAGGCTGTAACCTGATTTAAGCGAATGAATATTTCTCTTTCCGATAGAAGTATTTTGATCTTCGACAAATAGATTTAATAAAAGAGGACCGGATGGATTTATAACAGGACGTTTAACATTATCTGTTTTAATTTTTATATCGTCATAAGGAGTGCTTCTTCTTGCGCTTGAGCCTGCGGCATAATTTGCAAGATCCTTGCTGTGATCTTTAAACGCGCCGACGTCGCTGTTTGAATCAGATGATGACACGTCTCTCATTACGCGGTTGGGGCTGGAATTTAATCTGCGCGAAGCGAGAAGAATGATAAGCCCAAGCAAAAGAAGGGCTGCGATTATAATTATTATAATGAGAGGTATTTTTGACGCTATGGAATCTTTACTTTTATTCTCTTTTTGTTCCGCAGAATAAGATGATGTAGTATCTGTTGAGGATGCGCTTTCTGACACTGTCTGAGAACTGCCGGAAGACGATCCTGAAGTTTCTGAAGAAGCTCTTGTACCGGTACTTGTTGTGCCGCTTGTTGTTGCAGGAACAGTACCTGATGAAGAATCTCTTGAAGTGTCCGTGGATGAAGATGAACCTGTCGAGGAAGCAGGCGCGGTGACAGTACCTGTTGAGCCTGATCCTGTCGTGCTTGTTGTTTCTGTTCTGCTAGTTGTACCAGAGCTGCCGGCGCCGGTAGCAGAGCTGCCTGTCGCAGATGGAGCAGTCGGCGGTGTAGTTGTACTTGTGGTGCCTGTCGTAGTTCTGCCGCCTGCTGCGGTAGAACTCGTAGCTGAACTGCCTGATCCTGTCTGAGTTGTTCCTGTCGGCGAGGTGGAAGTGGCGCGTGTATCCTGTGCTGCAGTTGACGGCGTTGTTGTTGCAGGCGATGAAGGAGCCGCAGTTACTGCGGGGGCAGGTCTTACTGGAGAAGGTCTTCCGGAACTTGGAAGATTTGAAAGCTGTCTTCCCGGCGTTACCTGCACATAATCAATTGTCGCTCTTGTTCCAAGACGCTGTTTGGAAGCGTTAATCACATTGCCGGTGTCAGAGCTGCCCAGTGAAACAACGACTATTTTTTTCGGGCGCGAAGGCAGGGTAGTGATGTACTGTTCTGCGAAAGTTACGGCGGCTGAAACATTGCCCGCGTTTTCTACAGGATATTGAAGAAGCATACGCCCTATGATAGTTTCAACATCGCCCACGCCGTTAATGCGTCTTGCGACATCAAGGCGGGGATTTCCCGAAAATGGCACAAGGTGAAAAGTGTCGCCTACTCTTAAAAATTCTTTTAAAAATGATCCTGTAATGTAATTATTTACATTCTCGTAAGATGAACTCATTGCCGTAGAAGTATCCAAAAGAAGCACAAGATCGATAGGAGAAGTATTCTGTCCGTAGGCGCTCAATATCGCGCCAAAAATCAATATTACCGTCAGAATGGTTCTTTTCATAATCACCCCTTATTAATTCTTTAAAACTGCGCAGATACAATCTTTTCTACAAGATACGAATTCCTCTCTTCATTTATGGCAAATTCAAATTCCTCACCCTCTGTCCTGTTAAGTATAGCACTACCAAAGGGAGAAAGATAGGAAATAATGTTATTATTCGGGTCAGATTCCCATGGTCCTAAAATAGTGAATTTTTCCTGTTTTCCTGTTGTTTTATTATCCAATGTAACCGTTGTGCCGAATGAAACCTTGTTTGTGTTTACGGAATGAAGGTCTACGAGCTGCGCTCTGTCAATTTCTTCTTTCAGTTTCGCTACCTGCGAATTTAACTGTTCCTGTTTTTCTTTCGCTGCCTTGTATTCGGCGTTTTCGCGAAGGTCGCCCAGAGAAAGAGCGTATTCGATATCTTTGGAATTTTCCGGCACTTCCACTTCCATGATGTGAGATAACTGTTTCTTTTTCTCTTCGAACATAGGCTGAGTCACTAAAAGTTTTCTTGATACTTTCTTTTCAGTGTCGTTAAAGAATTTAAAATCAGGAGTTTTATCTATGATTCTTGTGCGAAGGTTTAATTTATCCTGAGGATCCAAATCCTTAACGCCGTTTATAAATGTGAAAATTCTAATGATGGCTTCTTCGTCGTTATTGTCAATGAAATTCGCAAGTTCTCCGTCTTTAAAAAGAATATTGTGAACTTGTCTGTTTATCTTTCTGTTTTCCACAGTGTCTTTGTTATTTTCGATGTCGCGGTAAGTGATATCAAGAATATGAATCAGCGTTATGAGCTGTTTTTCATAACTGATCTGCGCGTTTTTAAACCATGTTTTTTCTTTTGCGTTTTTATAAAGCCATACGACAGCTTCCCTGCATTCGCGGAAACGTTCAAAACAATCGCCGCAAAGAATTGAAAGTTTGTTTTGGAAACCCGCTTCCTCAAGCTGCTCTGTGATTGAAACAAGCTGTGAGTATGGGAAAAGTTTTATATAAATATCCGCCCATTCGTTTAAGTTTTTCTTTACATTATCAAGGAATTCTGTTTTTAATTTCGTGTCTTTTAAATTTTTAAATAGATGGCGAACATCCTTAATATTAGCGAAAATTTCGGCAAAACTGCCTGTAACAACCGATTTAAGATGAGCGTAATTTTTATGGGATGAAAGCTCGTTTATAAGCAGATAAGAAGAAGCCGCGTGTTCCGCGTACTGGCTAGCCGATTCCGCCGTTCTTCTTGATTCATTCGCTTCCGTTCTTGGTTTAAGGAAAGCGCTGAAGTATGAAAGCATTTCAGCGAAATATTCAGAGTCAGGATCGGCTTTTTTATTATTTACATAATCGCGGATTGCGGATACCTTGTCGTAAAAATTACGCTGCGCGATAAACTCGTTATAAAGTTTTTCCGTAACGCTTACAGGTCTGTCGCGCACTAGGTATACGTCGCTGTTCTCCGCGCTAACGCCGAAATCAGGATTTGATTTTAATATATCGCGCGCTTTTGAACTCCATGTAGACCACTCGCCTGAGGTTAAAAGAGCAGGCGATATTTCCGCTTTTATTTTTTTCATGTCACATGAGTTGCCGAAACTTTTAATTATGGTTTTTAATGTCCAGATAATATTTTCATCTTTGTCTTTTATTCTTTCGCGGATTTCTTCTTTTTTCTTTGTCGCTTTTAAAACCCAAATATGATCTTTAGAAAGAGTTACAAGCGCGTCAACCGCCATTTTAAGAGACATAACATGGGCTCTTTTTTTCGCGAAATCAATTTTAATTTCGTCGCCTATAATGCTTGCAATACGTCCGACTCCCCATGTTCTGTGATACACAAAGTTGCCTTTATCAAACGCGATGTGTTTTTCAAAATCTGCAATTGCCTGATGAACAGCGCGGTAGTTCTGCGAAAGATTTGAAATGCGGATATATTCTTCCAGCTGGCTGTGAGACGCATATTTTTTCTTGTAACACTCAAGTATTTCACGTCTTCCGTGAACGTCTTTTTCATCGTATTCAAGAATGATTTTTAAAATATTGATCGCGATGTCGATATCCATGCTCTGATACTTGGAATAAAGCTCGTTTAATAAAATTACGGCTTTATCTTCGCTAACGCTCTTTGATATTTTTTTCTGAATGTGAAGATAAAAATCTATATCTTCAGGAGAAAGCGAAATTAATTTTTCCCAGATTTCTTTAATATTCGCAAAGTTGCCTTTATTAATATAGCGGTGAAGAGCTTTTTTATAATAATCTATCGCGTCTTCTTTGCTGCCTGTTTTTTCGTAATGTTCGGCAAGAGATTTTGCGATATCCGCTTCTTCAAAATCAACTTTAACAAGCCTTTCCCAAACGCCGTAAATTTTATCCTCTTCGTTATCGTTCTTGTAACAGTCGGCGAGCGTGCGAAGCGCGTATTTTGATTCTCCGTGATCCAGAATTCTTTCGCATAAATATTTTACGATTCCCCACTTGTGATTATCCAAAAAGATTGAGACAAGATTTATCATGGCGGAATCGTCTATTATCTGGCGTGAGAGTGCTATCATACCCGAAAGATAAAGAGCGATTAAACTGTTTCTTGTGTGCGCAAGATGTTCATCGCAGGTTTTTTTAAGTTCTTCTACGGCTTTTTCGCTGCGGGCTTTTTTAAGAATAATATCCAAATCTTTAAATTGGTTAGTCGAATAATTACCGAGACTTGCTCTTGTCCATTTTTCTTCGTTTAACGTTTCATGCAGATTTTTTAATAGAGCTTCAGCTCCTTCTGATAATGTTACTGCTGTTTCAGCATTATTCATTTTTATCTCCTGTTTATTATCGGGTATACATTTTGTATATTTCCGAATCTGTACATTTTATTTTCAGCAAGGTCTCGTCTATAAGAGACGGATCCTCACAGGTTTTCTCGTAATGATCTATAAGCCAGAAATAATGATTTAAAAGTCTGGGCTTTAAAATCTCCTTTCGCGAAGGATTCGAATTACTCTCGGCTTCAAGCGAAAATATCGACTGTTTAAGCCTTCCTGCCTCCATTTGTTTCAGTTCACGTTTTACGGAGAACACGCCCCATAAATATCCGTAAACCGGAATCCATTCACATAACGCTTCATTCTTGTAACCGAGCTCGCAAACGCTGTCTTTGAGTTTCAGTATAAGCGCCGATTCAAGAAATCTGACGTCAACTTTTGAAGGATCAATGAAAAACGCCTCACGAAAAAGCGCTTTTGCCGTTTTTGTCTGCGACAAAAGCGCGTTTATATCGGCGACTTCCGCCAATATTTCGGCATCATCTCTTTTTATGTGCACGGCAATTTCAAGACAGGAAAGCGCGCGATCGTAATCGCCGATCCCCTTGTAACAGCGCCCGGCAAGAAGCAGTAAACCGCAGTCACCCTGATTCGCCGGAAGTCCGAGCAATCCTTCAAAAAAAAAGAGCGCTTTGGAATAAACAAAATAACGAATCGTGTACTGGCATTGTTCGAATACTTGTTTTAACTGCTCAAGAAAAACATGGTATTGCTTCAAAAGCGAAATATAGAACGCCCCCTTTTCATAGGGGTTTTTTATATCATCTATCCTCCTGGTATGTTCAAGCCACCAATTAACGCATTTAAGCGCATGCTTGATTTCTTCGTTTTCAAAATCGGAATCAAGGGCGAGTTCAAGAATTGAGCGCGCGGCTTCTGCATCAGAGTCCTTCAGCTTTTCATAAGCCTTTTTTAATAGTCCCGATGCCTGCCCATTTTCCATTTTTTCTTCTTTCAGTATAACATTTTTTAAAGGTTTGACAATAGTATCCGTAAAATGTATTATTCAAAAAATGAACAAAACTATAGTTTCAACGTCAATTTTATCAGCGGATTTTGCCGATTTCGGCGGCGCTGTCAAGCAGATAGATGCGTCAGGAGCGACATGGGTGCACATGGATATCATGGACGGCTCCTTTGTGCCGAATCTAACCTTCGGACCTCCTTTAGTTCGTGCTCTACGCTGTAAAACAAAGGCGATTTTTGATGTTCATTTGATGGTTGTAAACCCGGGACGCTTTATTCATGAATTTTCACAGGCAGGAGCCGATATTATCACTTTTCACTACGAAGCTGAGGTTCATTCGCAAAAATACCTCTGTGAGATTCATGATTTGGGTAAAAAAGCCGGAATTTCCATCGCTCCCTCTACGCCGTGCTCGGTTTTAGAGGAAATTCTCCCCTATATCGACATTGCATTAATAATGACGGTAAATCCGGGCTTTGGAGGGCAGACTCTCATCCCGGAATGCCTGGAAAAAGTCGAAAAATTGGCAAAAATGCGGGAAAAAGCCGGTTTGAACTTCAGAATTTCTGTTGACGGCGGGATAAATGAGCAGACAGCCGAAGCAGCCAAAAAAGCCGGCGCTGATGTGCTTGTAATCGGCTCCGCGTTCTTCAAAAACAACGATAAAAAAGGACTGATTTCCCGTCTTGAAGATAATTAAATTCCAATTGATCTTTGCAAATTCAGCCGAAATTTAATATAATATGAGTATGATGAATAAAAGACACGCATTTTGGCTTTTTTTCTCGGTATTCCTGTTTGCCTCCTCGGTTCATATTTTCGCGCAGGATAATTTTAACCGCAGATATCATAACGGAACGCAGCTTTATAAACTTGCGCGCTTTCAGGAGTCCGCAATCGAATTCAGAAGAGCGCAGGAGATAGCGGCGAACGCAAACGAAAAATCCGCGGCTCTTTATTGGGTTATTTTAAGTCAGCTCGCGTATTCCGATTACGGCTCTGCAATCCGCGATATGGAAACGCTTGATAAAACAGCGCCTAATTCTCCTTACGCAAAAGACATGGTTTATCACAGAGCGAGAGTTTATTATAATCAGGGTTATTTTGAAGACGCGCTGTATCTTTTTAACAGGTATAATCAATCAACAGTTGAGAGGGATAAGGAATCTGCCAACAGAAAAGCCGCAGCTTTTTTCTGGATGGGCGAATGTTTGTTTTCATTAGGACAGCATGATGAAGCGGAAAAATTTTACGCGTGGGTTGTGGCAAGATACCCTGAAAGCCCAAAAGTGGAAGCTTCAGCTTACAGAATCGATTTAATCAAACAGAAAAAAATTGAATCTGAACTTCTTGCTCTTTTACAGTGGAGCCATGAAGAGGCGCTTCGCACAAGCGAAGATTACCAGAAAACAATTAGAACTTACGAATATACGCTTAATATGTATCAAAGACGCATCGCGGAACTTACCAACAGCGATAATGTTACACAACAGCAGATAACAAGTCAGGATTTTTATCAATACGAGCCGCCCGCTTTGCCTCAGAACACAGACCAAAACGGCTCAAGAAACGAGATCAACATAATGGATGAACCTGAACTGATAGATGAAATTCCAAACTTTAATGAGCACATAACAGAGCCTGAAGACGCTAATCTTTCCATGAGTGAATACTTAATCGAAAGGGCAAGGCAGTTAGGCAATAATGTGCGTGAAATATTAAACAGCGATCCTCGCGCCGGAGGGCGTTAATGTTTTTAAGCAGGCGTCTTACTTTCGTCCTTGTATTAATCTTTATTTTATTCACAAGCTGTGAATCGTTAATGGAACTTGCGAGGGCGATGGAAGGCGACGATGATGATTATACGCCTCCCAAACTGAAAGAAAAAGTTGAAAAACCTAAAAAACCTGCCGCGGCTGAAAAACCTGAGAGAACAACGACAACTACTACAACTTCTACTGCAACTGCGACTTCCAATACAACTTCAAATAAAAATAATGCAGCGGCGACTGTTCACGAGAATGAAAGGCACGCCGCCGATGACGGTTTTTTCAGGCTTACCTTAAACGAAAAAACAGGAAGTTTTACCCTTTATTTTTTATCTGATCCTGTAGCAATGCGTTATGTGCCATTGTTTAACGCGAAAGACCCGAGCGCAAGTTATGTGACAGTTTTCGCGGACGGAAATGTGTATCAGCCGGGTGATTCGAAACAATTTAAAACAAGATTTGAAAGAATAAAAGGAGACCCGGCGATAATTTATGAATCTGCCTTTTTAACATTAAAACAGATTTTTACGCCCATAAGAACGTCAAGTTCACCTGTGGCAAACGGCGTTTTAATTACGTTTATACTTGAAAATATAGCGACACAAAGATCGGCAGTCGGAATCAGAATGCTTCTTGATACTGACCTTGGCGAAGGAAAAAATCAGGTTCCGTTTATCACAAATACGCAGGTTGTTTCATCGGAACTTCTACTTGAAGGAAATTCAAATGAAAGATTCTGGGTTTCAAGAGGAAAGAACATCGCTTTAATGGGAAGTATAGTAAGCCCTGTAAACATTGAAGAAAAAGGACCTGATCTTGTACACATGGCTAACTGGAAAAGATTAAGCGATACTCCGTGGAGACTTACCTACATGGAAGGACGCTCTTTCAGCAAAATTCCAAGTTCCATACGCGATTCCGCTGTCTGTTATTTTTTCGGACCTGTAATGCTTGATAAAGGTCATCAGCAGACATACACAGTTTATCTTACAACGGAAGATGTCGCGTGGTATGAATTGACTGCGCCTTCTTCCTCAGGAACAGCATCATTTTTAAATCAAGGCGCTCACGCAAAAACTGTTTCAACTCCTGTTACTCCTGTGAGACCTGCGCCGGTTCAGACACCTGCGCCTGTTTCGCATACACAACAGCCAGCACCGCAACCTGCGCCGATTCAAACTCCTGCGCCTGTTTCGCATACTCCGCAGCCTGTACCGCAACCTGCGCCGGTTCAAACTCCTGCGCCGCAGCCTGAACCTGAGGCAGTACAAGCTCCCGCACCTTCTGAGTATGTAAACGATAATGCTGCGATAGTGCCTGAGCCTGTATACATCGACACCGAAATATTCAATATCGCTCTTATCGAAGCTGATGCAAAAGCGGAATATGATTTTTATTTAAAAGCAGGTATATTTGATTTGGATGTAAACGTAATTTTTCTTAAGAAACTGCAGAATATTCTGGATCAGTTTATCGTAGGAATAATTTCCTTAAACGAACAGGATTTAATCGATATCGAGGGAGCTATAGAAAGGCTCAGATTCAGGAATTAGAGCTGCGTTTATGAGAGCAGATCCAATCTTGAAAAAAGCCGCTATACTTGCGAAGAAAGGCGATTACGATAACGCGCTTAAAATTCTTAAAGATGAAGAAGATAAATACAGCGGTTCCTTTAAATATTATTATTTATACGCTCTAATCTGCCTTCACGCAGGAAGTTATGTTGATTCCCACGATTTTTTAAATTACGCGAGAAAAATTAAACAAAATGACGTTAATTTAATGCTTTGTTTCGCGGTTCATTATTTAAGAAGATCAAATACGGTTCAGGCTGTTAATTACTATCTTAATGTTCAGGAACTTGACCCGAAAAATAAAATCGCGAAAAAAGCGCTTTCCGTTATCCGCAATTATTCATCTTCCGAGTCGCTATCCGAGTGGATAAGCGCGCAGGACAGATTATCAAAATTATTTCCTCCTATACCGGCGCCAGTATTTACCGCTAAAAGAATCATAAATGGCGCTCTTATTCTGACGGCGGCGGTTATAATTACTTTAGGCGTACTGATTTCGGCAAAAACTATTCCAAGCCCCTTTAAAGCGCGTTCAGCGCGGCCTTCAGCGGAATTTACGCTTACCGTACTGGAAAGAAGAGACCCTGTTGAAACAGGCGGATATTACAGGTATATTCTTACGCGCGATCAGGCAATAAGCCATTACGACAGAGCTCTGTCGCTTTTTACGTCCTACCGCGACGAAGCTGCCAAGGTGAGTCTTAACCGCATATTGGAATCAAACGCTTCCGTAGGTTTAAAAAGCAGGGCGCAGCTTTTAATGAGCAGTATGGAAACGCCCGGTTTCGACAATTTTAAAAAACAGGATAACCCGACTCTTACGGATGTTAGAAATGAAACGGCAGTTTATAAAGACGTTCATGTAATCTGGAAAGGCATGGCGACTAACGTTGAATTAACCGATAATTACACAAAATTTGATTTACTTGTAGGTTACGATACGCGCACAAGCCTTGAAGGCATAATTCCCGTGAATTTCAATACGCCTGTATCTGTTAATACGCAAAGACCTTTAGAAGTGTTAGGTAAAATTACATTCGAATCTTCTTATAGTGATATTTGGCTTGAAGGCGTAGCTATTCACCAGTCGGGCAGACTGGAATAACGAAATTTTTATATGAAAGCCCTTATTCAAAGAGTTTTAAACGCGTCTGTTTCCGTTGATAATATTATTAAAGGCAAAATTGACTTTGGATTACTGGTATACCTTGGCGTTGCGCATAACGACAGCGAAAAAGACGCGGATTGGCTTGCTGAAAAAACCGCGTATTTAAGAATATTTAATGACAGCGAAGGTAAAATGAATTTATCGCTTAAAGATATATTTGAAGCTGAGAATAAAAACTCTTTTCCTGCTGTCGGCGTTCTTTGCATATCGCAGTTTACTTTGCTTGCGGACGCAAGAAAGGGAAGACGTCCGTCATGGAATAACGCGGCTCCTCCCGAAAAAGCGAAAGAACTTTATGAATATTTTATAGAAGCTGTTAAAAAGCATGATCTTCCCTGCGAATGCGGCGAGTTTCAAGCAGACATGAAAGTTTCGTATACAAATGACGGACCTGTTACGATTATTTTAGATAGTGAAGAAGCGTTAAAAAAATAATTTTTTTATGGAAACCTTTTAAAACCCTGTTTGGTTTTTTAAAGGTTCCTTGAAGTTCCCTTATCTATATTCTTTAAATATTTCCCCGCGTTAAAAGGCAGCATTAGATTGCTCATGGACTCGTTATTAATAATCGCTTTAATAATCTGAGAAGCGAGTTCCGCGGACTGAACAATTTCCAAACCGGGAATATTTTGTTTGTAAGCGGAACAGCAGACAGTATCTGTTACAAGCATACGGTTTAACAATCCCTCTTTGCAGAGCGCTTCGAGTTTTTCAATCGCAGGCGGCGAAAAAAGCGCGTGGACGGAAATTATATTTATATCTTTTGGTTTTAAATTTGCAAGAACGCGGATTAATTTTTCTACTGAGCCTGCGGTATCAATCATGTCATCGACAATCCATAAACTTTTTCCTTCTACAGGCTCTGCGGAAAGTATGTTTATAGATTCAATCGAATTGAGTTTAGAATAATCGCGCTGTTTGTGAGCTACAACAAGGGGAGCGCCGAAGGAGTTTGCGAATACGCGCGCGATTTTTTCACCGCCTGCGTCCACAGAGCAGAACGCCCATGAGTTTCTTACTTCGTTTTCCATAAAATCAAAAGTTTTAATGTATTTATCGCAAAGATATTTTTTTAATAAAGTAAGAGCCGGAATGTCGTCTATCGCGCATTTTGAAGGATCTACCATTGTTTTGGATTTATCAGAATGAAGCTGAAAAGTTACAATATGACCTGCTCCAAGACTTGAAAGAGTTTTTAAATGCACCCATAAACCGACAGAGCTTCGCCTCGTTGTGCGATCTGAGCGGGAACATGAAATAAAAGGTTCAAAGACTATAATGTTGCTTGCCTGACAGCGATTAAGCGCATCAATTGCGTGGTACAATTCCAATTTCGCTTCTTCAACGCCGATACCGGCTTCGTTGCGGGCGCTTGATGAAAAGATAATTACATCCCTTCCGCGTATGGAAGAGTTTACAGATACTTCCATCTCGCCGTCGGCAAAACGATCGGTATTCAATAAATCAAGACCGTTTATCTGATCTGTGATTTTTGAAAAACTCAAATATTTTGAAAGATGTTGTATTACCTGAGATGCGTAATTTCGCATGGAACGTGTCGCGCAGACAACAAATGGATTCATACTCAATTATGGCAATATTTCTCTTAGAATACAATGTCGGAATTCCTCTATACATATATGTAGTAAAACCTTGACATATTTTTTAAAATATGCTAGGATTTTTCATGTTTTGAGCAAGCGCCACGCATCTGTGCGCCATATAATAGGGAGGAGTTAATTATGGCAAAGTCAAATGAGACAGAAAAAACCAGGGTCAATCCTAACGCGACAAGCGAGGAGAAAGCAAAGGCTCTGGAAGCGGCCCGGCTTCAGATTGAAAAGCAATTTGGCGCGGGATCATTAATCAAACTGGGGACGCACGACGCGGCTTCAGGCATTGAGGTAGTGCCCTCAGGTTCCATCCTTTTGGATGAAGCGCTGGGAATAGGCGGCTATCCAAGAGGGCGCATTATCGAGATTTTCGGTCCTGAATCATCAGGAAAGACAACCCTTGCGCTTCATGTAATCGCGGAAGCGCAGAAAAACGGCGGAAATGCCGCGTTTATCGATGCGGAACACGCCTTAGACCCTGTTTACGCTAAAAATTTGGGCGTAAATATCGACGATTTGTGGGTTTCTCAGCCCGATAACGGCGAGCAGGCAATGGAAATCACCGAAAGCCTTGTACGTTCGGGAGCAGTTGATGTAATCGTTGTGGATTCGGTCGCAGCTCTTACCCCGCAATCGGAAATTGAAGGCGAAATGGGTGATGCCCAGATGGGAGCGCAGGCTCGCCTCATGAGTCAAGCGCTGAGGAAACTGACGGCTACAATAGGTAAATCACGCACAATTCTCATCTTTATCAATCAAATCCGTATGAAAATCGGCGTATTTTTCGGTAACCCTGAAACCACCACAGGCGGCAACGCTCTCAAATTCTATTCATCGGTAAGGCTTGAGGTGCGCAAAACTGAAACAATCGAAGTGAGCAAGGACGCTGACGCAATCGGAAACAGGGTACGCGTTAAAGTAGTGAAAAACAAAGTCGCTCCGCCTTTCAGAAAAACAGAAATTGAACTGATGTTCGGCAAAGGCATATCCGCAAGCGGAAGCCTTTTAGACTGCGCGGTTAAATATGAGATTATCAAAAAAAGCGGCGCATGGTATTCCTACAATGATGAAAAAATCGGGCAGGGCAGGGACAACGCAAGAGATTACCTTGAACAGCACCCGGACTTCACAAAAGAACTTGAGTTTAAACTGAGAACGCAAATCTTCCCGGGAAGAGATTTCTCACATTTAAAAGCGCAGGCGGAAAAACAGGTTAAAGGCGCAAAAACTGCCAAAGAGGAAAAGGCAGAGGTAAAGTCAGAAACCAACGGATAATGAACGAACCCCGCCGTAAGCAGCGGGGTATTAAATCCCTCAGCACGAACAAAAACACGGAGTTTTGATAAAAATATCATAACTCCGTGTTGAGTTAGAATCTGTATCCAAGACCCAATCCATACACAGGACCGGATACAAAAAATCCTCTTATCAATATATCATAAGATAGATTTAAAAATCTAACTAAAGTGCGCCAATATGGCGGTTCATTGCCGCTGCTAAAATTTACATTGCTTTTTCCGAATGAAATTGAATATCCAAAATACGGTTCTATAAAGAAACCGCCGGGTGTTTTGAAATCAATCCGCCAGCCGATATTTGCGCCCAGTTTAAAGAAATGCGATAACGGCATATCTGTCATGTAAAAAAACGCGTATCCAAGTATAAGATCTGTAAAAAAGGATTTTTCATAAGGGTAATACCTTGCATGCGCCTGCGTTGATAACGAGGTTAAATTTAATCCATCCGTATAATTGAATGACTTGTATTCCAATCTGCCCGCCAGACTAAAAGCAGGTAGAAATTGGTATTCATATTGCGCCGAAGCAACTATCATCACAGGACCTTTTTCTTCGGTGTCATAAATTATACTTGTGGCAAGCAGATATGCCATCAATGATCCGCCGTCAAAAGACAGGGAATTTCTTGGGAATTCATCGTTTTCCTGCGCAAAAATAGCGGTTTTCGCAATTAAAACTAATATTAAAATCGATATTATTTTGTTCGACACAACTGCCTCTTGTAATTAATATATTGAAAAAATTCTGAAATATCCATAAAATACATACATAATTTTTTTTTTTTGATATAATCTTTTTTATGGAAACTGGACAGGATCACCGCAATTTCAAACTCAGCGATTTTGAAGGACCTTTAGACCTTCTTCTGTACATGATCAGAAAGAATGAAATTAATATTTATGATATACCCATAGCTCAGATTACAGAGCAGTATATAGACTATCTTCGAGAAGCCGAAACCGTAGAACTGGATGATTTAACTGCTTTTCACGCAATGGCGACGCATTTATTATACATAAAAAGCCGCACATTGCTTCCTGTGGAAATAGATGAGGATTCAGGCGAAGACCCCCGCGCAGAGCTCGTTGAACGCCTTATCGAATATCAGAAATATAAAAAACTTTCCGAACTCATGGAAGAAAAAGAAAAGGAAAATGAATGGATAATCGAAAGAAAAAGACTTCAGCATAATCTGCCTTTTACTGACGATGATATATGGGAAAAGGTTGATATATGGGACCTTTTAAAATCATTTTCAAATCTTACAATAAATCTTCCCGCTGAAAGAATTATCGATTTATACGAAGAAGTTTCCGTAAACGAAAAAACAACGCTTCTGTTTGAGTATCTTGAAAATAAAAAAGAATGTCTTTTTACGGATTTAATTAAAAGAGCCGGAGCGCTTGACGCTGTCTGCGCGTTTTTGGCTGTTCTGGAAGCCGCTAAACTGCGCCTTATTATCATCTTTCAAAACCGTCTCTTTGGTGATATTCTAATAAGACCAAACGAAAAGACGGCGCACGCATAATGAGGTACTCGGGTGAGTGAAAATATAGAAAAAGAAACGGGTCTAATCGAAGCTATTCTCTACATGGAAGGCGATCCCATAGATGAAGGAACGATAGAAAGAATCTCCGGTCTTCCGAAGGAAACCGTACAAGCGGCTCTTGAAAATTTAAAAGAAAGATATATTTCATCCGATGATTGCGGGCTTGAACTTGCAAGTATAGGCGGCGGATATAAGATTTCGATTAAACGCGGCTTTTGGGATAATTTAAAAGAAAGATACGGCAAGAAAAACGAAGGCAAAATATCGCGCGCCGCCATGGAAACGCTTGCAATAGTCGCATATTCCCAACCTATAACAAGAGCGGAAATTGAAAAAATACGCGGCGTATCCGCGGACAATATGATACGTCTCCTTTTGGAAAAAGATTTTGTCCGCGAAGTCGGAAAAAAAGACATACCTGGACGTCCTGTCATGTACGGAACTACAAAAGAATTTTTAAGACAGTTTCATTTGAACTCAATCGCGGAGCTTCCAAAACTCGGCGAAGGCGATATAGAAAAGTTCGAACTCGAAGGAGAAAAATATTAGGCTGCAGGTTTATCTTTCACACGCGGGAATCGCGTCAAGAAGAGCGGCAGAAAAAATAATCGCCGATGGAAGAGTTTCTGTAAACGGAAATATAATCACATCGCAGGGTACAAAAGTTGAAGAAGGCGATACTGTTCTTCTTGACGGCAAAGAAATTAAACTTGAAAAAAGACTGCTTTACATCGCGCTTAATAAACCTCCGGGATACATCTGCAGTTCAAGCGATCCGCAAAACAGACCTCTTGCCCTCAGTCTTCTTCCTTCGTCTGTTAAAGAAAGGCTTTACAGTGTCGGCAGGCTTGATTTTATGTCCTGCGGTCTTATCATTTTTACAAATGACGGCAGCTTTGCAAGCCGCCTCGGTCATCCGAGATCGGAACTTGAAAAGGAATATTTGGTAGAGGCTACGGGTTTTATTCCTGACGAAGTTGTTGAGGCTTTTAATAAGGGTATCACAGTGGAAGGCGAACATTACAAAGCAAAATTCGCTGAAAAGACAGATCGTAAAAAAATACGGATTGTTCTAGTTGAAGGCAAAAACCGTGAAATCCGCAGAGTCTTTTCACACTTTCATCTTCACCCGGCGCGTCTGAGACGAGTGCGCATAGGCACGGTTCAGCTTGGAGATTTAAAAGAGGGCTCGTCAAGACCCTTAACTGAGAATGAAATCGGAGGTTTACATGGTAGTAGCAATTGACGGACCTGCGGGTTCAGGAAAAAGCACAATAGCTAAAATGCTTGCTGATAATCTGAAAGTTTCCAAGGGACAGGCGTTCACATATATAAATTCAGGCAAACTATACAGAGCCATTACTTTAGGCTGTTTAAGAGCGAAAATCGACATGAATGACAGCAATAAAGTGATTGAATTTGCCAGGAACTGCCAAATAACTTACGAAAAAAATGAAGTTTTTTTGGATAACGAAAACGTAACAGAGCTGCTTCATACAGACGAGATTGATAAGCATTCAGCTCCTCTTTCAGCGATAGTGCCTGTAAGGCACATTGTTAATGAACTGGTGCGTAAGCTGGCGCAAGGGAGGAATATTGTCGTAGAAGGCAGGGATATGACCACTGTGGTCTTTCCAAACACGCAGCACAGATTCTATCTGGACGCTTCTGCGGATTCCCGGGCAAAACGCCGTTTTGAGCAGGGTGTGTCAAATTTGAGTCTAAACGAGATAAAAACCGCTATTTTGGCAAGGGATGAAATCGATAAAAATAAAGAGGAAGGAAGCCTAAAAATCGCCGATGGAGCCCAATATTTAGATACCAGTGACTTGACGATAATTCAAGTTTATGAGAAATTGAAAGGGTATATAGACTAATAAAATAAGGAAAGAAAAGAAAATGGCAGAGAGGGAAGTGGGCACGGGCACTAGTCCGGCAAAAGACGGAGAGAACATTCAAACGCAATTGCAGGAAGAATACCTGAAGACGCTTGAGCAGCTCGGAGAAGGGCAGCTTGTCGTAGGCAAAGTAATTCAAATTACATCAGATCAGGTATTCATTGATGTAGGTTACAAATCTGAAGGAAAAATTCCAATTGCGGAATTTTCACAGATTCCAAATATCGGGGATCCTGTATCTGTTATTCTTATTTCAAAAGAAAACAAATACGGAGAAGTTGTCGTTTCTAAAAAAAACGCGGACGCGAAACTTTTTTGGAAACAGTTACGCCAGGCGCATGCCGAACCAAAACAGCCCATCGAAGGAATTGTAGAGAAACAGGTTAAGGGCGGTTTTGACGTAAACCTCGGCTGCGGAGTTCACGCTTTCCTTCCGGTAAGTCAGGCGGATATTCAAAAACTTGATAAGCCGGAAAAAATTCTTAAAACAAAAATTAAGGTTTATGTTGATCGCCTTTATTCAACAGATCAAAAAATAAATATTGTCGTAAACAGACGCAAGTTCATGGAAGAGGATCTCGATCGCAAGAGAACGGATTTCTTCGAGAATACGCCGATAGGCACAGATGTAACAGGCGTTGTAAAAAGTTTCACCTCATTCGGCGCTTTCATTGATCTCGGCGGCTTTGACGGACTTCTTCACATCAACGACATGAGCTGGGGGCACGTTACGCGCCCAAAAGACTTTGTAAAAAAAGGTCAGGAAATAAAATTAAAAGTTATTCGCATAGATCGTGAAGAAAAAAGAATCAATCTTTCTCTTAAACATTACACGGACGATCCTTGGGTGCATTTCGAAGAAAAATACCATGTTAACGACGTTGTTAAAGGAAAGGTGACAAAACTTACAGACTTCGGCGCTTTCATCGAGCTGGAAGAAGGAATAGAAGGACTTGCGCACATATCGGAGTTCTCATGGCTCAAGAAAGTGCAGAAACCTCAAGATTTGGTAAAAGCCGGCGACATGGTGGAATGCATGATCCTCGGTTACGATCTTCAGGCAGGACGCGTATCTCTCGGATTAAAGCAGGTTCAGGAAAATCCATGGACCGGCATTCATGAAAAATATCCTTCCGGAACAAGAATTACGCGCAAGGTTGTAAAAGTTACAAACGCCGGCGCTTTCGTTGAACTTGAAGAAGGCATAGACGGATTCCTTCACGCTGACGATATGTCATGGACGAAGAAAACCAAAAACTTCGGTCTTGCCTCTGGTCAGGAAATTGAAGTGATGGTTTTGTCTGTTGATTCAGATAACAGAAATATTAAACTCGGCATCAAACAGTTATCTGAAGATCCTTGGAAGAATTTTAATGAAAATTACAAACCGGGAACTCCTGTGGAAGGAGAGATTGCTTCCATTACCGATTTCGGTTTATTCTTAAGAGTCCCCGGCGGAATAGAAGGACTTATACATAAAACAAACCTTACGGAAAATCGTGAAGATGATCCCGATGAAGCGCTTAAGAAATACAAGGTCGGAGACAAACTGAAAGCCGTTGTACTGGAAATTCAAAGCGATAAGCAAAAAGTGGCGTTTTCCATCCGTGATTATCAGAAAAAGGTACAGCGCGATGATTTATCGCGCTATATGGCTAAAGAGGAATCTTCGGACTCAACGTACACACTTGGCGCTGTATTCAAATCTAAAGGTAGCGACGCCGAAGAATCCTAAGAGACGCAAATATGCTGTCAAAGATAGATGCGAATAAATTTCACACTCTTATAGAGTTAAATGCTCTTATAAATTCGAATTATAAAGATACTCACAGTCTTTTATCGAGGATCATGGAATCCGCGACGCGGCTTTCGGAGGCGGAAGCGTCCAGTCTTTTATTAATGGATAAAATAAAAAATGAACTTTATTTTGAAGTCGCTCTGGGATCAAAAGGAGCCGAGGTTCAGAAATACACCGTAAAACTCGGTGAAGGAATAGCGGGCTGGGTTGCGCAAAATAATAAATCTTTGATTGTAAATGATGTACAAAACGATAAGCGCCATCTTAGCTCTATAGGCGATGAAATAAACTTTAAATCTAAAACAATTATGGCAGTTCCCATGAGGATTAAAGATGACTGCATAGGCGTTTTGGAAGTTATAAACAAAAAAAATGATGAAGGATTTTCCCAGGATGATTTGGAATGGCTTGAAATTTTCGCAAATCAGGCGGCGCTTGCGATCATTAACGCAAAAAGCATTGAAGAAGCCCGCACGGAAATTCAAACATTGCAGGAGCATATTCAATCCGGTCAGTACCATACAATAATTACAAAAAGTCCCGCTATCATGGAAATAATGGATCTCATCGAAAAGGTTTCAAAAACCGACTCATCCGTTTTACTTCTGGGGGAGAGCGGGGTAGGTAAGGAATTGTTCGCCGAGCAGATACATTTAAAAAGCGAAAGAAAAAACGCTCCCTTTGTAAGGGTAAACTGCGCGGCTCTGCCGGAAGGGCTTTTGGAAAGCGAACTTTTCGGTCATATAAAAGGAGCTTTTACAAACGCGATATCGTCAAGAAAAGGCAGATTTGAAATGGCGGATACAGGAACCATCTTTCTTGATGAAATAGGAGATTTACCTCTTTCCTTACAGGCGAAAATTTTACGAGTCATACAGGAGAGAAAATTTGAAAAAGTGGGTTCAGATATAACCGTCAATGTAAATGTGCGTATCATCGCTGCTACAAATAAAGACCTTGAAGAAGAAGTTCAAAGAAACGCCTTTAGAAACGATTTATACTACCGCTTGAATGTCTTACCGGTTTTTATTCCGCCTCTTCGCCGCCGCCCTGAAGACATAGGAGAACTGGCTGTATTCTTTCTTGAAAATTTCATGCGAGAAACCAAAAAACAATACAAAGGTTTTTCGGCAGACGCGCTTAACGCGATGCTTTCTTACTCTTGGCCGGGCAATGTGCGGGAACTTCAAAACTGCATAGAACGCGCCTGTGTTATCAGTAAAAATGAATGGATAGAGCGCGAGGATTTATTCCTTAAAACCGGTTTCGCCGATACCGAGGATGAAGTTACGGAGCGCAATTTAAAAACAGCGATTAACGTTTTTAAGCAGAATTTTATAAGAAAGGTGCTTGATGAAAATAACTGGAACCAGACAGAAACCGCGAAAGCGCTTGTAATCCAGCGCACTTACTTGTCAAGATTGATAAAAGATCTTAAAATAAGTAATCCTAAGGAGTTATAATGCAAAACGAAAATGAAAAAACAAATACCACAGATAAAATCAACGATTTTATCCAAAGGAACAGAAAGAGTATTTTCATCATACTGGGAACCATAGTTGTCCTGTTTTTGGGAGTAATTTCGTATTTTATTATAAGCGATAATATCAATAAAAAAGCGACGGCAAAACTGGATGAACTTAACGACAGATATGCAGCGATTAAATTCTTTGAAGATGAAGACTATTACACGGAAGAAGTAGAAACCCTTATTTCCGACATGACGGAATTCGCGTCTAAAAACAGAGGATTTCCGGCAAGCAGGGTATGGTCATTTACAGCGTCGATTTATTCAGGCAGAAAGGAATGGATAAAAGCTGAAGAAACATGGCTTAAATCGGCAAGCGAAGGCAATAAAACTTACCTGGGTCCTATTGCTTTATTTAATGCCGCCGCGGCAGCGGAAGAACTCGGCAAATATGAAGATGCGATTGAATTACTGGAAAAGTGCCTGAAACATAAATTTGAATTTCCTGCCGCTCCAAGGGCTCAATTTTCCATAGGAAGACTTTACGAACAGCAGGAAAATCCAACTGCCGCGCTTGAAGCATACCGCGCTGTTTTAATTAATTGGCCGCAGATGCCGGTCTGGCAGCACCTTGCAAGAAGCAGAATCGCGGCTATCGAGGTTGAATGAATCAAATAAAAAGAGCAGCGTTAATAATTACCGCTCTTTTCCTGCTTACTACCTGCGGAATTGAGGATTTCTATTATCTTCCGCAGTTGTCTGAAGGCTGGTTTACTTCAATGTCAAATACCGACACTCAAATCAGTATACCATCCAATTTTTTAAGCACATATTATTATGCTACAGGTTATACGATTTTTTACAAAATATACCTTAGTGATGAATTTAACGGAGACAGGAATTCATTAAGCGCGATAAATCCAACCTTAAGCAGGAATTACAATGAATTGGAATCTTATATTGATCCTACAATAAACACAGCAGTAGAAGTCAGCACATTCAGGAGCCGTGGTTTTTACGAGATTGAAATCGAAAATGGTCAGGATATAGTCCTTTCAACAAACGGAGGAACATTCAATATTATTTTTCCTACGATTTCAAATTCCATTCCTTATGTATCGTTTAATAACACAAATTATATACTCCTGCGTCAGGGAAATGAATCTTTTAACCCTGTTCCTGAAGATCGTTATTTCCTTAATTCAGATGAGATCAGAAACAGCGCAAATGCGACAAATCTCGTAAACGCTGATGTCAGTACAGGCGGTTCTTTATATTCCTATGTTGCCATGTATATTTGCGCGGTAGGACAAAATACATCCAACTTTTCAAGAGTGCTTGGAAAACCTTCTTTTGTAAATGTTTTTAAATTATCAGAATAATGTATTTGGTATTTGAAAAGCAGTGGTTTTATATATTTTATCTACTATCCATAATGTATATTCTGTCTACTAATGGATATCGGTTATTTCAATCAATCTCATAAAGCGCCGTATAAAGATTTATAAACATCAAAATACGATGACCATTTATCAGGATCATTTACAAGGTCTTTCGCGAGAACTTCATTGCGTTTTAAATCAAAAACGGATTTGCAGTCATTTTCCATACGTAATTTCCTGTATTCCTTTTCTTCTTTTACGGGCACATAATCCAATTCATCATTATTTGAATAGGAAAATCCCCACAATAAAGAAGACAGCGAATGTTTTTTCATACCGGTTTTAATCAAGAAACATTCCGCTCTTTTAATTATGATTCCCTCGGGTAAACAATTATTAAAATTCTTTGTAAATACGTCAGTATCTGCCGGTACAGAAAAATCAACCGAAGCCATTTCATTGTATGCGTTAATGCCTGTGCTCAGAGGCGATGCGAATTCCATTTTGGCAAGCGGATTAAAGCCCTGAGTATACAAGACATTAATATTAGCTCTCCTGAAAGACATCGAAAAAATCTCTATAAGGCTTAAATGACCGTGAAAAACGGCGCTATCCTGTTTTGTAAAACTGAATAAAACCCTGTAAATCGCAGGATCGGTTTTTATATTTTCATTGTTGTTAACCTGATTATTTACATGGTTTACAATATTCTTATTAATTATTACAGGATTATTTTCTACGTATTTTTCCGTATCACATACCCCGCAGAGCCTGCAATTTTTATCGCATTTTATGGTGCGTTTGGAATTGACTGACTTTTCAAGTTCATTTTTTAAATAGTTCTGCGTGACGCATGGGTCTATTACATTCCATGAAGGGATTTTATTATCGCCTGAAAAAATCGAATCAATATAGTCCATATTCTTATCAAAAATTTCAAGCCATTTTTCTCTGTTAATAAACTCAGACCAAGGGTCCAGTCTGCTTCCCGAAAGCCATGCTTCCTTACAAAGCAGTCCCGCTCTTTCGTCTCCCCTGCTCATTAATCCTTCTATTCTTGAAATCAGCGTATCTGAAATGCTTACCTTATGCCCAAGAGGTTTTAATTTGGAACGGATAAAAGCCGATTTTTTTTCGGCTGTCTGACTGTTTATCTGCGAAGCCCATTGATAAGGCGTATGAGGTTTAGGAATAAACACACCTACATTTATGTTAAAAGTCATTCGCGCCGCTCGTCCTATATCGGCGATAAAAGAAACAATTTCTTCCTCTTCGTTGATTCCGCTGTCAGGCAAAGGCAGCCCAAGCATAAAATAAAACTTCGCCTGTTTCCATCCTCTTTTTTTCGCTTCTTGAATTATCGCTATAACGAATTCGCGGTTTACATCCTTGTTTATCGATAACTGCCACGCGTCTTTTGGAGTTTCAACGGCAAAGGTAAGCCCTGATTTTCTTGTAATTGAAATTTTTTCAAGAAGCGATAATGAAAAACCTGACACTTTAAGCGAAGGCAGCTGGAAAGATATGTGGCTGTCTTTGAAGCGTGCGTTCAGCTCTTCCACTAAATCTTCAATACCCTGATAATCGCCTGAGGAAAGCGATGACAGGCTTATCTCCTGCCAGCCTCCCTTATTTACCATATCTTCAACCTGAGAGATAATTAAATCGGGATTCTTTTGTCTTTGGGGTCTGTACCAGAAACCGGCATGGCAAAAACGGCAGCCGTTAGGACAGCCTCTCATTATCTCAACCGCTCCGTGGTTTTGAACAATTTTCATGCTTGGTATTGGATACACGGCAGCGTCGTTTAAAAATTCTTTCGCTATTGCGCGCGACGCTTTCTCCTTTCCTTTAACCCAAACATTTTGATGGTGAGCTAAATAATCAAGGAGAGCGGCTCTTCCCTGCCCCGCTTTCTTTTTCTCTTTTAACTCTTTCGCAAGATCAAAAAAACCGGCTTCCGCTTCTCCTATCCAGAAAGCGTCAATGAAAGGCGAAAAAGGCAATGGATTTGAAATGGCAGGTCCTCCTGCTATTACTATAGGATGATTTTCATTTCTGCATTCGCAGTGAAGAGGAATTCCTGAAACATCGAGCATAGTTAGAATTCCGTTAAGGCAAAGTTCATAACCTGCTGTAAACATGAGTAAATCAACGCTGAAAAGGCTGATTCCTGTATCAAGAGCGTAAAGTGGAATATTATTTTCGCGTAACAATTTTTCAAAATCGGGAGCCGGAGCAAAGGCGCGGTCGCAGGAAATATCTTCCATGCCGTTCAAGGCATTATAGATAATTTTCAAAGCCTGATTTCCCATTCCAATTTCATAAAGATCGGGAAACGCTATTATCGTTTGGAAAATTTTATTTTTATCGGCGAGCCTTCCCGCTTCTCCGCCTGTATAACGCGAAGGTTTATCGACAGTTAAAAGAAGATGACCTATGTCTTTAACGGGATTCGTATGCGAAAAAGGCATCAGCGGTTATACCTGCGAACATATATGCTTAAAACTATGCCAATGCCTATCATCGCGGATAATATTGAAGATCCTCCGTAGGACATGAATAGAAGCGGAAGCCCTGTTATGGGCATAATGCCCATTGTCATTCCGACATTAATAATAAAATGAAAACAAATCATGCCTGCAAGACCTGCGCAAATATATTTCGCAAAGGGATCTGTTACTGTTCTCATTGTAACTAATAGTCTGTGGCATATAAACATATAAAGTGCGAAAACAATTATTCCGCCTATGAACCCCGCTTCTTCGGAAAATATTGAAAAAATAAAGTCTGTGCTTTGCTCGGGTAAAAATCTGTAATGGCTCTGTGTTCCCTGCAAATATCCTCTGCCTGTAACTCCTCCTGCTCCTATCGCGGTAATAGACTGAATTATATTCCAGCCGGCTCCTCTTGGGTCTACATTCGGATCAAGGAAAACAATAAGGCGCATTATCTGATAACTTTTTAAAACCAAACGCGCCGCGTAAGACGCGCCAAGAGAAAAAATCATTATCGCGGATGAATACACAAGCCAGAAAAAATATTTCTTTTTATATTTTAAATATCCAAAAAGCGAAATCGCGGCGATAAAGGCGAAAAATAAAACCGATATAAAAATAATTTTTATATTTGTAAGCGCGGAAAGGAAAGGTAGAGTTTTTCTTAAAATATATGTCTGCCAAAGCGGAAGGACAAGAAGAACTCCCGTAAGCGCAATACACGAAATCATAAAAGCGACATAGCGTATAGGAACTCCAGCCATAAATATCATGGTAATAAGAATTGCTATATATACAAGAGCTGTTCCTAGATCAGGCTGCAAGAGCACAATACCCATAGGTATAAAAACAATTACGCAGCTTATAAAAAAGCGTGAAAATGATTCTCTGTTTCTGTCCGTGTCGGCGAGAAAACGCGCAAGCATTACTATAACCGAGATTTTTACAATTTCGGACATCTGTATGCCGATAGAGCCTATTCTCAGCCACCTTGTCGTATTGTAAATAATGTGTCCGAAAAATAATGTGTAAATTAAAGGCAATAAAGAAAATAAATAAATATAAAGCGATAAATAATAAAATCTTCTGTAGTTAATCAAAGACATAAAGATGGCGATTATAAGACCTGCGGAAGCCCATATAATCTGTTTTAAATATTCATTTGAAACCTGAACGCCGGTTGATGTTATTCCAGATGAATAAATAAAAAGAACGCCCAATACCATTAAAATAATTACAGATAACAAAAGAAGATAATCTATTCCAAGAATTTCTTTAAACTTCATTTTTGTTCCTACCTGACCAAATACTGGAATCCAAGCGTTCTTACGGCTGTGTCATAATCCTGTTTCGCGAAATACCCCTGGTATATAATCGCCGTAACAAGGGTTGGATTGCTGATTTGATAATTTGAAGATTCAAAAATAACCGTTACTATAATTTTATCGTCGGGGTTGGGACTGTTATAAGGAGCGTAAGATGTAAACCATAAATGGAAACGGTCATCAAGACCCATTTGCGCAGTTCCCGTTTTTCCCGCAATCTGCACAGGTATGGTTCTTGAATTTAAAAATTGCGCTGTTCCTTGGCTTACAACAGCTCTCATATCCTGTCTTACGAATTCAAAAACTTCGCTTTCTAAACCGCTTTTATGCAGAACCTGAGGCGTTGTTACGGTTTCTATCGCCTGCGTTACAGGATCGCGAACTTCCTTTAAAATATGCGGTTTATATATAACTCCGTCATTGACAACCATGCTGACCATATTGCACATTTGAAGCGGAGTTACCAAAGTATAACCCTGCCCTATCGACATATTCATAGTGTCACCTAACTGCCATCTTTCATGAAAACGTCTTTCCTTCCACATGGGAGTCGCTATAAAACCTTCTATTTCTCCCGGAAGATCTATGCCTGTTATTTTACCGTATCCGTAATCTGTAGAAAAATTGACTATTCTTTCGGCTCCGACATAATCTCTTCCCACTGTCATGTAATAAATATTGCAGGAATCCGCTAGAGCGCCTTTCAAATTTCTTCTTCCGTGACCCCATCTTCTTTCATGACAATGCCATGGGCGTCCTCCGTAATTAATAACGCCTGTGCAGTTTATGGTCTGATCTACAGGAAACAAATTATCTGCAAGAACAGCTGTAGTCATAATTATTTTAAAAGTGGAAGCAGGAGGATAACTTGATTGAATAGCTCTGTTTATAAAAGGTTTCGCGGGATCGTCAACTAACGCTCTGTAATCCGCTCCAAGGCTTTCCGTGAAAATATTAGGGTTATACCAGGGATATGAAACCATAGCGATAATCTCTCCTGACGCGGGTTTCATAACGACAGCGCATCCTATCTGTGAACCCATCGCTCTTTCCACAAGAGCTTGAAGATCAGCGTCTATTGTCAGAACAAGATTTTTCCCGATTTCAGGAGGAACCTTATTCACGTTTTCGCTTCCCGCTATGCGTCTTCCGCGCGAGTCAACCGTTCTTGTTTCCCAGCCGGGTTTACCTCTTAAAAGCGAGTCATACTGCCTTTCAATTCCGGATTTTCCTATAACATCACCCTGCTGATATCCTTGATTATAAAGAGTTGTAAGTTCATCGCGTGTAATATCGCCTACATAACCTAAAATATGCGATAAACTCTGAACATTATCGTAATTTCTGACAGATTTTATATTCCATGAAATCCCGGGAAGCGTATTTTTTCTTTCCGCAATGGCTGAAATTACCGCAAAAGATACGTTAGATGCAATTTCTACAGGCTGATATAACTGCAGATATTGATTAGGAAGTCTGGCTCTTATATCGCTTTCAGAAATTCCGAGTATCTTAGAAACTGAACTTATAACCTGATCCATGCTTCCGCGCGGAACTTCGGCGGGAGTTATGCTTACAGCGAATGTATCTCTGTTTACAACCAAGGGACGGGTAAATTTTCTATCGTATATTTCTCCCCTTTGAGTGGGTATTAAATAAGTTCGTCTTGATATATCCTGCGCTCTTGTTCTGTGTATTTCCCCTGAAAGAATCTGCATTCCAAAAAGCCTTACGGAGTATACGCAGAATATTATCGTTAAAAGAACTCTGAATATAATGATACGATTTCCCTGATTCTCGTACATTTTAACTCCGTCCCACGAGCATGGGTCTAAACTGTCTTAAAAGCAAGAACAGTAAGGGAGCGCTGATTACATTAAGCGCAAGTTCAATCCAGAAAACAGGTTCGATAAAAGAATATGCAGGAATCGATGTTATTATAAAATGCAGTATAAACATCATTATCGCTTTTAGAATTGTCGCAAGCGCGCAAAGAATCGCAGGCATTACAATATAATCAAGGAAAAGCGCTCCTTTAAAAATACCGGCAAGAGCGCCTGTAACGGTGCGAATTAACGCATTCATTCCAAGAGGACTCTGAGAAAGAAAATCAATGAATAGACCTGAGAAAAATCCTGAAACCTGCCCTGTCATAGTTCCGTTTACATAGGCGGAAAAAACAAGAATACAAAGCGCAAGGTCAGGAACCACATTAAAAAAAGCGATCTTCGCGATTAATGTTGACTGTAAAATTGCGGCGGCAATACTTAAAACTACAGTTAAAATTATGCTTCTAATCATTTATTTTTCCCGTAAATGTAATTTTATTTATTTCATTTTCGGCATCGAATGATTCCGCTTCAATGACAAAAATATATTCCAGCCTTGAAAAATCGATCATGGGCATGATCTCAACTTCAAGCGTTGTTTCATATTCAAGAATATTAACTCCGCTTACGCGCCCCATATTAATGCCTGCCGGAAATATACCGCCCATTCCGCTTGTAACAACAATATCACCTATATTAATTTCATCTCTGGCGCGTCTTGGAACAAAGCGCATTATAAGAGAGGATTCGCTGTTTCCCTGCCCTTCCACAATGCCTTCAAAACGCGATACGGAAAAACGGCATGACACAAGCGAGTTGACGTCGAATATCGGCATAACAAGACTTTCAAAAGCTCCTGTCTGTATTACTTTTCCTACAAGAGCCTGAGTTCCGTTCTGCCACGCTACTACAGTCATGTCATTTTTAACGCCTGAATAACTCCCTTTGTTAATTACAACCGCTGAAAATAAATTATTTGGATCCCTTCCTGAGATTTGAGCCGGGATTCTTCTGTACCGGAGAGTTCTCGCGAAATCGAGTTGTTCTTTTAATCTTATATTTTCCTGATAAATTTCCGCATTGCTTCTTTCAAGTTCGTTAAAACGATCCAACTGCCTTAAAAGATCAGAATGTTCTTTTCTTAAGTTTGAAAGTTCCTTGATTGAAAGCACGGATCTTGAAATGAACGAAGAAACTTCATAAATGCCGTTTCTCATTCCTGAAAAAACAGAAAGACCTGCGTTCTTTACTCCGAAAATAAAATCTCTTCCTGAAATTAATAAAAGCAAAGATGAAATTATTACAAGAATTACAAATACAAAAACCGATGAATTAATCTGCGCTGCCGAAAATCTTGAACCGCTCCTTCGAACGCTGCTGTTACGCGGCATCTTGCCGAAGATTCCCCCTTGGCGCATACTCATCAGCCGTTTAATCTGTCATAAATACCCTTGGTAAGATCGGCGCCTTTAATGTAATCAAAATATTTACCTGCTCCGAGGGCAACGCATATTTCAGGCTGTTCCGCGATAATTGCCGGAACTCCCGTTTCTTTCTGTATCAGTTTATCAAGACCTTTAAGAAGCGAACCGCCGCCTGTCATAACAATTCCGCGATCTACAATGTCTGCCGCAAGTTCAGGCGGAGTTTTTCCAAGCACTATTTTTATTTCGTCTATTATCTGCGTTATCGGATCTTTAAGAGCTTCCCTTACTTCAACGGAATCAATCTCAAGCCTTCGCGGAAGTCCCGTAATCGCGTCATTGCCTTTAACTTCCATTTTGTCAATTAATCTGTCAGGCGAAGCGTTTCCGATTTCTATTTTAAGGCGTTCCGCCATCTGCTCTCCGATAATAAGATTGTGCACGCTGCGTATATGCTTGATTATTGAATCGTCAAACTCATCTCCGCCGATTCTGATCGCGCTTGTAACAACCATGCCTCCAAGAGAGATAACTGAAATTTCAGTTGTTCCGCCTCCGATATCGAGAATCATGTGACCTGCCGGCTCTCTTATCGGAATATCCGCTCCTATCGCGGCTGCGAGACTTTCTTCGATTACGCGTACTTCTCTCGCTCCCGATTTGTACGCGCTTTCTTCAACGGCTCTTCTTTCAACTTCCGTTATGCACGAAGGAACGCCGATTACCATTCTGGGTTTTATAAAACGATAACGGGGAAAAACACGATCTATAAAACAGCGGATCATTTTCTCTGTTGATTCAATGTCAGCTATTACTCCGTCGCGCATGGGTCTTATCGCAATAATATTCTCAGGCGTTTTCCAGAGCATGCGTTTCGCATCCGCGCCTACCGCGACAATTCTTTTAGTGCCGCGTTCAACCGCGACAACAGAAGGCTCATTTAATACAATGCCTTTTCCTTTGATGTAGATAAGTGTGTTACACGTTCCCAAATCTATGCCAAAATCCGATGATATACCGCCTAACATGGCTCTCCCCCCAATTATATATTTAACCGCGCTCTTGCCTTTGCATGAGCCGGATCTTGTCTGTATGCCATTCTCCATTCCGAACGGGCGCGCGTTGAATCTCCCTTGAGATTATATAATTCACCTAACTGATAGCGCACTTCCGCGTTGTCTCCCGATGTTTCCAATATTGTTAAATATTGTTTTTCCGCGTTTTCAAGGTCGTTTGAGTTTTTATAAATTTCGGCTAACATAAAACGCGATACGACAACCGATTTTGAATCCGCCGAATTTTCAACGCATCTTATTAAATAGCTGTAAGCTGTTCTATAATCTTCCATTGCCATGTATGAGCGCGATATTGAAAGTAAAAGAGTGTCCGAAGGCTGCACGCCGGGAACAAAAGCGCGGGTAAAAGCTTCAACGCTTTTTCTGTAATCGCCGTATGCCGCGTAAGAAAGCCCCAAATATTCAGGTATGTCATCCGCTTCATATAAAAGACTGTTTGCCGTTTCCAGATATTTTACGGCTAAGTCGGAATATTCATCTCCTTTGTAGCCGTAAGCTTTTCCTAAAACATAATAAACTCTTCCGTCTTTAGCCGCTTCTTTTTGAATAAGCGCTTTTCTCAAAGAAAAAATACATTCGTTAATGTAGTTAAGAGTATTTTGATTATTTATCTGTGATATTCCAAGTTGATAAGCGGAAAAACCATTTATGGTAAGTAAAAAATAATCTACAGGTTTTTCTATAAGAGATGTTTTACTGATTTCATAAGAGAGTTCGTAATCGCCTTCATTCCATATTCGCAAAAGTTCTTTTCTTTCGTTTGATGTGTTATTTTTTAACTGTAAAATAATCAAAATTGAAGCTGCTAATACTAAAACAGAAAAAAATACAATCCCAAATGCGCGAATTCTTTTGAGTAGGTATATATGCCGTCCATATTGGGACCATGATTTATCTTTATGCATGTTTCTTAACGGAATTCTATAGAAAATTCGATATAGTGTCAATGAAATTTGCATTTTTTACGTCAAAATAAAGAAATTTACCTTGATAAATTTTTGTGATTGGCATATATTGAGATGGTAATGAATCAGGCTGCCGCTCTTTCGTTGTAATTATTACGGAAGGGAGGAAAGTCCGGGCTCCGCAGAGCATGATACCGGGTAACCCCCGGGCTGTATTGCCTTTTTGGCAGTGCAGACAGACAGCGCCACAGAAAAAAAACCGCCTGACCTTTAAAAATGCTGATTTTTCGGCGTTTTTAATGGTCAGGTAAGGGTGAAAAGGCGGGGTAAGAGCCCACCTCGGTTTTGGCGACAAAACCGCAAAGATTCCGGTTTCCGGGAAATGGCAAGCCTTATCAGGAGCAAAGTCAAACAGCGCAGCTAAATATTTTTAGCACGGCGGCTCGCCGGTTAAGCGCGGGTAGACTGCTTAAAAAAACGTGAAAACGCGTTTTTAAGACAGATGGCAGCTGTGAACATCCCGTAATTGGGATGACTTCACTTGAGTTTTGCTTCGCAAAACTCAAAGCTGCAAAGCCAAAAGCTTTGCAGCACAGAACCCGGCTTATGATTCATTACTTTTTTTTATTCTTCCGAATCTATATTGATAATCTCTTCTTCTTCCTCTTCTTCTTCGTATTCGTCTTCTTCCACTTCATCAAGGTCTGAAAGCGCGCCTGTGTCTTCGGTGTTGAAGATTTCTTCCTCGCCTTCCGGTGATTCCTCGTAGAAAAGAATGCGCGAGCAATACGGACAGAAAACAAATTCTTCACCTATGCGAACTTCGTTCGCAAACTGTACAGGAAGAATCATGTGACATCCCATGCAGACATTGCCTTTAATCGCGACAATTCCTATGCCCATTTTATTTTTAATGATTCTTTCAAACTTGAAGACAACTTCCTGATCCATGTTTTCTGTAAGCTTGCTTTCTTTCTTTTTAAGATTGTCTATTTGTTTTTGCTTTTCGTTTATTTCAGCTTCAATTTTTTTTCTGCGTTCATTAAGCTCTTTTTCCTGCTGTTCAATGAGAGAAGCCTGCTTTTTGATTACTTCATCAAGCTCTGATAACTGTCTTTCCCTTTGCAGAAGATCTTTTCTGTATTGCTGTTCTTTTTCGGAAGCGTCTTTAATTTCCTTGTCAAGGGCTTCATATTCTCTTTGCGTGCTTACAGCATCCATGTTTTTTTCCGATTTCTCTCTTGTCATTTCAACTTCCGCAAGCCTGTTTCTGAAATCTGATTCTTCGGTTTTTATTTTTTCGTATTCGGTGTTTTTCTCTATGAAAGTTTTTTTAAGCCTGTTTAAAAGCTCTTCCTGCGTTCCAAGCAGTTTTGGAATTTCCATAATGCTTTTTTCAAGCCCGATCTTTTCATAGATAATTTCCTGTAATGATCTTAATTTATCAAGATCGCTTTCCGTTACCATAAATCCCTCCTAATGGTCATGTAGACCTAATGGTCCAAATAGTCTTTCAACCTGCGGCTTCTTTTTGGATGCCTCAACCGCCTGAGCGCCTTGGCTTCTATCTGCCTTATTCTTTCGCGAGTAACATTAAAATATAAACCTACTTCTTCAAGAGTAAGCGAATATCCGTCTTCAAGACCAAAACGCATTTTTAAAACTTCCTGTTCACGCACCGGAAGCGTTTGAAGCACGCCGCTTAGCTGCTCCTGAAGCACTTTAAACGCGGTTTGGTTCGCCGGGTTTTCAACGTCCTTGTCTTCGATAAAATCACCTAACAGAGAATCTTCTTCTTCTCCTATCGGAGTTTCAAGACTTATAGGCTCTCTTGCGACATTTTTAACTGATTTTACTTTAAGAGCCGTCCAGCCGAGTTTTTCCGCAATCTCTTCGTCCGTTGGCTCGCGTCCCAATGCCTGTAACAACTGCCTTGATTCGCGGACAACCTTGTTAATCTGCTCTATCATGTGAACAGGAACGCGGATCGTTCTTGCCTGATCCGAGATTGAGCGGGTTATTGCCTGTCTTATCCACCATGTCGCGTAAGTTGAAAATTTAAAACCTTTTTGATATTCGAATTTTTCAACCGCTTTTATAAGACCTATATTTCCTTCCTGAACAAGGTCGAAAAATTGCAGTCCCCTGTTTGTATATTTTTTCGCAATAGAAACAACAAGCCTTAAATTCGCTCTTATAAGCCTGTCTTTCGCGTTTTTCATCATTATTCTGCCGTGGAAAATCTCGTTTGCCATCTGATTAATATTTTCAATGGATTCCTCAAATTCTTCTTCCATGGCGCGTAATTTTTTATCGGTTACCTGCACAAGCCTGATTTTTTCTTTTATTTCATCCGAAGAAAGACCTAGTTCTTTTTCAAGTTTATCTCTTTCTTCTTTTATTGTTAAAAATCTTCCCATTGTGCGAAGTTCTTTTAAAGAATCAACCTTAAGATGTTTTTCCAGCCTTTCTTTTTCTTTGTTGTAGCGTTTTATTTTTTTGGATGCTAATATAAATTTATCGGAAAAGGCTTGTATTTCTTCAGGGTGTATCTGCGTGTTTTTAACGGCTTTCATAATGCGTTTTCTGATATTGGAGCAGTCTCTGTCTTCTTTATAATCAATATCTTTGGAAATTAATTGTTTTTTTAAATCCATGTAATTTCTTAAATCAACCTGAATTGTGCGTAAGGTGTCTTTATAATATTGATTTAATCTTCTGTACTCGGTCATGTGTTCGGTTATTTCTTTCTTTGAAAGATTCAGTTCGCGCATATCTTTTTTTGAAAAAGCTTTTTGCGCGATATTGTAAAACTCAGGTATTACCATTCCCGATCTTTTAATGACATTTTTTACAATATTTTCGCCTTCTTCCATGGATTTTGAAAGATGGATTTCCTGCTCCGCTGTCAGTAAATGCTCTCTTCCGATTTCTCTTAAATAAAGTCTTATAGGATCATCAACAAGCGAAGAATCTTTCTCAGTGCTGCCTGTCTGCCTTTTCTTAGCCGCGTCCTGATTCTTCTGGCTTTCGTTTTCTTCTTCTTCGGAAGAACTGTCCTCTTCTATGAGCTGAACGTTATTCGCTTCCAAAAGAGCTAAAACCTGCTCTATTTTATCCGAGTTTGTAATATGCTCAGGAAGGAAATCTGAAAGCTCTTCGTAGGATAAGGATTTTTTAACTTTCGCGTATTCAAGAAGTTTAATGATTGCGGGATCTGAAATCGTTTGATCGAACGCGAGCTGAATGCCATCCGCCGAAGCTCCAAAAGGATCAATCTGTTTTTTAAAATGAATTTTATGCGCCGGTATTTTATGAAAATGTTTAACAAGAGGCGATGTTTTCTTTAAATTCAATATCATTTTATTCAACATTAACTATTTACCTTTTAATTTCAAAATCTGTGAATCTATATACTTTTTTTCCGCCAGAAGTTCATCGATATTGTAAGAATCGTGAGAAAGTCTTTCATCTTCGCGCATCTCAGCATTTATTTCCGTAATTCTTCTTTCAAGTCTCTTTATCTTGATTTTTTTAATCCCATCCTCCATAAAACGGCGGGTATCGCCTTTATATTCGCCTGACGTTGCGCATTCCGCGACATAATTGCGAAGATTTTCATCTTCAATCACCGACAAAAGCTGCTCCACTTTATTTTCATCGCGCTTGAAACATTCTTCCATCACGATAAAAAGTTCTTTTGCCGCTCTGTCTTCAATTTCTTTAATCTCTATTGCTTTTCTAAAATCAACATAAAGTTCCGTATTTACAGCTACATTGGTAAGCAGACTCAACTCGTCGTTCCTTTTTATTTGAAGACGCGGTTTTTCTGCCGTTTCGTTCTCGCCATACTCCCTGTGTGTTTTAAATTTCCTTTGCGAATACTCTTTTTGAACCGCGTTCCTTTCAATCTTGTAAATATCCGCGATCCTTGTAATACAATCATCACGGTCTATTTCCGAATCAAGGGCATCCAGAAAAGAAAACATAAATTCGACCGCTCTGTTTATGATTACATTACCGTCCGCCGGCGTATTTTGAAGCCTGCCGCGGAAAATAAGGTACTCAAAATCATTTATAGTAAATTTTAAAATATTTTTCAATACATTTCCGCCGAATTTTTGCAAAATTTCAGCCGGATCCTTTAAATTTAGTTCATCTGTGCCTTGAATCTCCTTTTTTAAGGCGTTTTGAAGGTCTAAAAGGCTGCAATTTAAGCCGTTTTTGCGGCAGGTAATAATCGACTTATACGCCGCCTTATGCCCTGCTTCATCATTATCGAAAATTAATACTATATTTTCAGCCCATCGTTTAAGAAAAGCCGCCTGTTCATCCGTAAAAGCTGTGCCTAAAGGCGCTACAGAGTTTGAGATTCCGGCTTCGTGAAGAGCGATAACATCAACATAACCTTCCGCTATGTAGACGGTTTTTGTCTGTCTCATTTGAGGTTTCGCGAAATCAACGGCAAAGAGGGTCTGTCCTTTTTTGTATATTTCAGTTTCAGGGGAATTTATATATTTAGGAATTTCCTTGTCGGATTGCTCGGTATTGGGCATAGCTCTTCCGCCAAAAGCGACTATTTTTCCCTGTCTGTCCGTAATCGGAAACATTAGTCTTCCTGAAAACAAAGGAAGGGTTTTATATCTTGATGAAAACAAACCAGATTTTTCAAGGAACTCGCCTGAGTATCCCTTAGTCTGTAAAAATTTATAAAGGAAGTCCCTGTCGTATGGAGCGAAACCGAGTTTAAACTGTTCAATCATTTTATCGGAAATTCCTCTTTCTCTTATATAATTTAACGCCGCCTTTCCTTCCGGTTTTTCGGTAAGAAAATGCTGAAAAGTTATTGTTGTTCTTTTATATAATTCGTAAAGTTCTTCTTTTGCGGAATTTTCTTTTTCAAAATCAGAAGAGTTTCCTTCCTCAAAAATAAGTTCAACTCCGGTTTTTTTCGCCAGCGTTTTAATCGCCTCAGGATAGGAGATTTTTTCCATTTCCATTACAAAGCTGATAACGCTTCCGCCCTTATTGCATCCGAAGCAATAATATAATTTCGAATCAGGATCAACTGTAAATGAAGGGGTTTTTTCCTGTCCTCCGCCGTGAAAGGGGCATCTTCCCCACCAGCGTCCGCCTTTTTTTTCAAGCCTGATATAATCACCCACAACAGAGATCGCATCAAGGCGCGAGTTTACTTCGGCAATGGACGCTTTAGATATTAACGCCATGAAGGTTTAGTGACCAACTCTCCGGCTCTTATGTGCTCGTCATGAGTCCGGGAAAAATAATGTCTTCCGCTTGAAACGCTTTCAAGACGGAAATATAAATACTGTGTACTTTCAGGAAAAAGAGCCGCTTTTAATGCCACTTTTCCCGGCGCGGAAATCGGTCCCGGCGGAAGCCCGGCTCTTATGTATGTGTTATAAGGATTAACAATTTCCAAATCCGAGAAAAGTAAAACGGAAGGATGAGGTTTTCCCTGAATCTCAGTAATAATATATTCAACTGTGGCGCATGATTGAAGAGCCATTCTTATGCGAAGCCTGTTGTAAAAAACTCCCGCCATTACAGGAGCTTCATCCGCGACTCTGTATTCGCGCTCAACAATGGACGCGATAATGACTATATTGTTAATTTCTTCCGGGCTCATTTTTCGGACGGAATCATCGAGCTTTTCAAGATTAGAAAAAAAGTTTTCCGCCATTATTCTGACAGTTCTGTCCGCTGGATGATCCTTAGGAAATAAGTAAGTATCCGGGAAAAGATAGCCTTCCATCGAATTGCCGGGAATCAAAAACTGTTTTATTATTTGAGGATCCCTTGCAGCGGAAAGAAAAGCCTGAGCATTGCAAATGCCGGCTTCTTCTATGATTGCCGCCATTTTTTTAAGAGTTACGCCTTCAGGTATTGTAACTTTATGTAAAATCTCTTTTCCTGAAATTAATATTTTATGAATCGCCATTTGACTCGACGGAATTTCAACTCTGTAAGTTCCGGTTTTAATATGTTCGCTGTTGAATTTGCAAATTAAATTCCAGAAATACCTGTTTCTGATTAATCCTGTTCTTTCAAGACGCATACCTACGGATTGAGATGTTTCTCCCCTGCGCACGTCAATGAAATAACTTCCGTCTTCATTTATTTTGATTCCGTCATTCTCGGAAAGGACAGGATAGGTATCTAAGGTTTTGGGAGAGTTAAAATAAATAAGTCCTGCAAGCAATACAGCCGCCATGACAATAATAAAACCTAAAAAGCCCGCGAGCAGTTTAACAAAAACGCGGAAAATATTTTTATCTTTATTTTTTTTCTTCAAGAAATCACCTTATATTGAAATTTCAAGACCTTCGCAGGCTAAGGTTAAATCAATTCCTTTTAAATTCATTCTTTCCATATACCAGCGGGCGGATTGAAGAATTCCGTAAAGTTTATAATCATCGTATGTAGGATCATGATGGAATAACACCATGTGTTTTATATTCCAGTTAGCCGAAAAATCAACGGCAAGAGAGAAAGCGCTGTGACCCCAATTGTATTTCTCTATTGCCTCTCCCAAAGTATACTGACAATCTATAACTATTGTATCCGCGTCTTTGAAAAACGCCGTATTTTCATCGGTCTTTTGAAAATCGCCTGTCGTAAGTTCCGTATCTGTCGCGTAAATGAAACGCTTTCCGTTTTCGTTTACGCAATACGCGTAAGAATCGCCCGGGTGATTCATTTTTTTCGCGGTAATGGTGCATCCGCATACTTCAAAAGGTTTATCCATAAAATGAAATGTTTTTTTAGAACCCATCGCTTCAAGATTGACGGGAAAATAAGGCTGAGCCATTTGATCGCTTAATACTTTTTCAAGTCCGCCTTTAGGCGAATAGAAATCCATTTTTACCGAAGGGTTATATCCCGGTCCGAAAAAAGGAAGACCTAAAATATGATCCCAGTGAAAATGCGAAAGGAAGACATGAAAATGATTTGCTTTTTTTGGCTCTGTAAACTGCGCCATTCCAAGTTCGCGAAGACCTGAGCCGCAGTCAAAAACGATCATTTCGCTTGTGTTGTCGAATGTAACGCTTACACATGGCGAGTTGCCTCCCACGGTGCCGAAAAGCCAGGGCGGAAGCCCTGCCAAAAAACGTTCTCTGCTTTCAGGGCTTTCCAAGTCATCAGGGGTTATCTGTTCTACAATGGCGGATATTTTGCTTCTTATGCGCGAAGGCTGTATCGGCGTCGGGATTGAACCGCGCACTCCCCAAAAACGGATTTTCATAAATCACTCCCTGCTCTGCTGATCACAGGCTCATCCGCCCGTAGTTTTATATCGTTTTCGATAGCTATTTTTGTATGTAAATCTCCGCCGTTTATTCCGGGACATCCTGTCGCGGCTATTTCCCAGGCGCCTTTGGATGAAATTATCGATTCCCAAAAAGGAAAAGTGACGCATTGCAAGGGGCGTTTTTTGTATACTTTACAGCCTTCATCCCATAAAATGCAGTCTTTGTTTGATTTTTCTTTTAAGGAAAGAACCTCGTCTCCCTTCCAATCGTCTACCCACCTGCAATAGACCTTTATTACCTCATTTTTACTCATGCTTAGAGCGGAAGTAAGGTTATTTATATCTGTTTCAGAAAGAAACACAAAGCCGGCTTCGTGGCGGCAGCATGCCGAACAGCGTTTACATGAAAATTTCAGACCGTCTTTGTAAAAGAGTTCTTTGTTCATGGGTTCGAAGTTTTATAACATAATTGGTATAAAAAATCAATCACTCAAGGTAGGCTTGCGCCACTTCGATATTATGGGTTGCTTCCTGGATATTGGGGTTAATTCTCAGAGCCGACTGCCAGTCCGCAATCGCTCTTTTCCTGTCGCCTTTTTGCACATACGCGTTTCCGCGAATAACATAGGCGCCGGCATTCCGCCTGTCTTCTCTTATCGCCTGAGTGCAATCAGCTATAGCCCTGTCATATTCATTTAATTCAAAATAAGCTCGCGCTCTTATTACATAAGCTACCGAGGATCTAGGGTCTCTGTTAATAACCATCGAAGAACTGTTAATCGCATTTACATAATCGCCTTTACTCATATATTCAAGGCTTTTCCTGAAATGCTCTAAAGTGATTGGATTATATTCCTGCTGGGCGTTTACAGAGGGGGTAATCATGAAAAAACAGATAAAAAGAACACATACCAAAATAATGTGTTTTTTAATTTTCATTAAGCCTCCATGATATTATTGTACAGCATATTTTAATATTTTCCAATATCTTTCCTGTAATATATGCCTTCAAAACCGATTTGAGAGGCTGCGCTATAGGCTTTTTGCAGGGCAATTTCCTTCGAAGCTCCGCTTGCGCTTAAGCCGAGGACTCTTCCGCCTGCTGTCCTGAATTTACTGCCGTCAAATTCGGTTCCGCTGTGATATACAAGAATATCATTATTGTTAAGGTTTCCTTCAGCGTCCAAGGAACTTATTTCCATGCCTGTTCTGTATGATTCGGGATAACCTCCGCTGGCAAGAACAACGCACGCGCTTGCCAAGGATGACCATTTAATATCGATAGTGTCAAGTTTTCCGTCTGTAACGGCTTGCATTATTTCGAGAAGATCCGTTTCCAAGAGAGGCAAGACTGCCTGTGTTTCAGGGTCTCCGAAACGGCAGTTATATTCGATTACTTTAGGTCCAAGAAGCGTCAGAATAAGCCCGAAATACAGGCAGCCTTTGAAGGGGCAGCCTTCGCTTTGCAATGCCATTATTGTAGGCTGGAAAATGGTTTTTTCACATACGCCGGCTATTTCTTTTGTATAATGGGAATTCGGAGCTATCGCTCCCATACCGCCTGTATTCGGACCTTTATTGCCGTCCTGCAAGCGTTTGTGATCCATCGAGGAAATCATGGGTTTTATTGTTTTTCCGTCTGTAAAAGCCATAACCGTAACCTCGGGACCTGTTAAAAATTCTTCGATTACAATACTTGATCCCGATTCGCCGAATTTTTTTTCTTTCATAATCAATGTAAGCGCGTTTTCCGCTTCGTTTAAATCCTGCGCGATAATTACGCCCTTGCCGAGAGCCAAACCGTCCGCTTTCACAACAAGAGGAAATTTTACTTTATTTGATTTTACATAAGCTAGAGCTGTATCGCAGTTGTCAAATGTTTCATAATCTGCCGTAGGTATGCCGTATTTTTTCATTAAATTTTTTGAAAACACTTTGCTGCTTTCTATGCGGGCGGCGTTCTTAACAGGACCGAAACACTTTTTTCCTTTTCTTTCCAGCGCGTCAACAACTCCCGCCGCAAGGGGAGTTTCTGAGGCGACAATTATATAGTCAATATAACATTCAACTACAAAATCAGTTATCGCGTTTACATTATCTGCTTTAATATTTACGCATTGCGCATCACGGCTTAATCCGCCGTTTCCGGGAGCTGCGTATATTTTTCTTATACTCTGGTTTTTTTTAAGAGCTTTAACAATCGCGTGTTCTCTTCCGCCTGAACCTATAACTAAAATATTCATAATACCCTCCTTTTCTATATGACGCCTTTACATAACATCTCCACCGCTTTCGGCAGCAGAACCCACTCTCCTTCTTCCATTACGCGCTTTTGAAGCGACTGCGGCGTATCGCAAGGAAGAACGTCTATCGCTTTTTGTAAAATGATTTTTCCGCCGTCTACGATTTCATTTACAAAATGCGCTGTAGCTCCAGTCACCTTTACGCCGTATTCAAGAACTGCCTCGTGAACATGAAGTCCGTAAAAACCTTTTCCGCAAAAAGACGGAATCAGCGCAGGATGAATATTAATAATTTTGTCTTTATATTTACCCAATACTTTTGATCCGAGCACGGATAAAAATCCCGCAAGAACTACTATGTCTATATTATTTTCGCACAAGACATTATAAACCTCTTCATCAAAATCCGATATGTCTTTGAAAAGTCTTTTTTCTATTGTGACGGATTTGATTCCGGCTTTTTGCGCTCTATCAAGGGCAAAAACGCCTTTTCTCGATGATACGACAAGGGATATCTCTCCGCCGCCAAGCCTGTCTTCTTCCTGAGCGTCAATAAGCGCCTGCAGGTTTGTGCCGCCGCCTGAAACTAAAACAGCTATCCTATTCAAATATTACTCCGCTGATTCCTTCTTTTATGTAACCTATTACATAGGCGTCTTCGCCCGTTTCTTTAAGATGTTTTACAGCTTCATCCGCGCTGCTCTCGCCTGTTATAACGCACATACCGACTCCCATGTTGTATGTATTAAACATATCTCTTTCAGGAATTTTTCCAATCGAAGATATTAAATTAAAAACAGGCGGAGTTTTTACATCTTTTTTCCTGATAACAGCTCCGGCATTTTCGCCGAATGCGCGCGGAATATTTTCCTGAAATCCGCCTCCCGTTATGTGACATAAAGAGCGCACGGGGAATTTTTCAAGAAGCGACATTATAGCTTTAACGTAAATTTTCGTCGGCGTTAAAAGCTCTTCGCCCAGGGTTTTTCCAAGCTCGGCGTAATGTTTTTCAAGAACAAGAGCGTTATCCGAAATATTAAAAACCTTTCTGGTTAATGAAAAACCGTTTGAATGAACGCCGGACGACGCTAAAGCGATTATTACATCGCCGTTTTTTACGCTGTTTTTATCCGGAATTTTCGATTTTTCGGTTATTCCTACGGAAAAACCCGCAATATCGTATTCGTCATCATCCATCATTCCGGGATGCTCCGCGGTTTCTCCGCCGATAAGAGCGCAGCCTGCGCGAACGCAGCCTTCGGCGACGCCTGATACTATCTTTTCGATTTTTTCAGGGATATTTTTTCCTGTCGCTATATAATCCAGAAAAAAAAGAGGCTTTGCGGCGGCGCAGATTATATCATTCACGCACATTGCAACGCAGTCTATTCCAACAGTATCGTGCTTATCCATCAGCATGGCGATTTTTAGTTTTGTGCCAACTCCGTCAGTTCCTGAAACAAGCACAGGCTCGCTATTGCCGTTTTTCGAAAGCGCGAATAAACCGCCGAAACCGCCTATGCCTTCCATTACGCCTTCAATTTTTGTACGTTCAACGTGTTTTTTCATTAGATCAACAGCGCGGTAACCTGCTGTAACATCGACTCCCGCGCTTTTATAGCTTTCGCTGAAACTGTCATGCATTCTATTCACCTATTTTTCTGTCGTATTTATTATCTTTTGTTATAACAGGCTCAGGGACAGGATAAACTCCTGTGAAACAACCCTGACAGAAACCGCATTTTGCGTTTTCCGCAATATGAGGAACATGCTCTATCGGAAGATAGCCAAGACTGTCAGCGCCGAGGTATTCGCATATCTGTTCGGTGGTCATTTTACAGGCGATAAGATAATCTTTTGAATCAATGTCTGTGCCGAAATAGCAGGGGTTAATAAAAGGCGGAGATGAAATTCTAAGATGAACTTCTTTCGCTCCTGTTTCGCGTACGAGTTTTACGATACGCCTCATTGTGGTTCCGCGCACGATTGAATCGTCTATTAAAACAACTCTCTTGCCTTTTATTGTAGCCTCAATGGTATTTAGTTTTATTCTGACAGCGCGGTCTCTCTCTTCCTGAGTCGGCTGAATAAATGTTCTTCCTATGTAGCGGTTTTTTACAAAACCGACGCCGTAAGGGATGCCCGATTCGCGTGAATAACCGAGAGCGGCATCAAGACCTGAGTCAGGCACTCCGAAAACAACATCCGCTTCTACAGGGTGTTCAAGCGCAAGATACGAGCCTGCTTTCTGCCTTGCGGTATGGACGCAGGCGCCGTCTATGATTGAATCAGGGCGCGCGAAATAGATATACTCAAATACGCATAAACCGCCTTTATTTGTACAGTGGGCAGTAATGCTTCTCACTCCGTCTTTTGTTACAACTACTATTTCACCGGGCGCTATATCACGCACAAACTCGGCTCCAATGCTGTCGAGAGCGCAGCTCTCAGACGCGAAAACAGTATCGCCGTCCAATGAACCCATGCATAACGGACGAAAACCGTAAGGGTCTCTCACCGCAATCAGTTTACTTGGAGACATTATAACAAGCGAGTATGCGCCTTCAAATTCTTTCATTGATTTTTCAATCGCGTCTTCTATCGAATTTGAATTTATTCTTTTTTTAATTATTATGTTTATCATAACTTCGGTGTCATTCGTTGTGTGAAATACCGTTCCTTCCATTTGCAGTTTTTCTCGCAGAGACCGGGAGTTGGTAAGGTTTCCGTTATGCGCAATCGCCATTGAGCCTTTTATATGGCGCACAACAAGCGGCTGGGCGTTGGCTCTTGTTCTCTGATCCAAAGGAGAATAACGGACATGACCTAAAGCCATGTTTCCTCTGCCTAACTTGTCCAGTTCTTCCTTGCAAAAAACATCCGGGACAAGTCCCATATCGCTGTGGTATTTCATAATTCCGTCGCTGCAAACCGCTATGCCTGAACTTTCCTGTCCCCTGTGCTGGAGCGCGTAAAGAGCCATGTATGTTTGAGAGGCTACGTCAGATTCTTTTTTATTAGAAAATATGCCGAATATTCCGCATTCTTCTTTCATTTCAGTTTTTCCTGTAACTGCCTGTCTTTCTCAATTACTTTTTCCGCCATGTCGGCTTTCATATCAATAAGTTTTTGAGCGAGAGTATCGTCTGCGGCGGCAAGAATTTGCGCCGCTAAAATCGCGGCATTATCCGCGCCGTCAATTGCGACCGTGGCAACCGGAATGCCGGGAGGCATTTGCACCATGGCAAGCAGGGCATCAAGACCGTCAAGTGACGATTTAATCGGAATCGCTATTACAGGCAGGGTTGTAAACGAAGCAAGCACGCCCGCAAGGTGCGCCGCCATGCCGGCTGCCGCGATAATTACGCCGAAACCATTATCTTTCGCGTTTTTCGCGAATTGCGCGGCTCTTTCAGGGGTTCTATGCGCGCTCATAACATGAGCTTCAAAAGGAATGCCGAAATCCCTTAATTTTTTAAAGGCTTTTTCAAGAACGGGCAAATCGCTGTCACTGCCCATGATTATCGCTGCTTTTTTCATATTCCTGACTATATCATTTATTTGCTGTTATGAATACTGTCAATAATTAGACAATGTAATAATCGAGTTGAAATAACCGCTTTTATCATATAAGATAACGTCATGAAGCAAATTTCATTATTTTTATTGATATTTCCCTTGTTGTTCTCGTTTTGCACAAAACATGACGAACTCTCTCTTGAAGAACTCGAAGCCATGAACGCGCAAGGTCTGGCTGAACTTTTGGAAAAAACTGTAAGTAAGCCGTATATGGGTGAAACATTTCAGCCTGGCAGATTAGGCGGCATATGGCATGAAGCTGTAAACGATGATCCTAAAAGTTTTAATCATCTTATAGCCGAGCAGGACAGCTCTACCGCAGCTGTTGTAAGCGCCATGACAGACGTTCTCATTGACTATGACACATATAAACGCAGTTGGAAAGCGCGTATCGCGGAACCTCAAATAATTGTAAACGAACAAAATAATACAATGAAGGTAATTTATACGCTTCGTGATGATATTTACTGGAGTTATTATAATTCAAACAGAAAGGAAAAAGTAACAAGCGATGACGTTATATTCTGGTATAATGAAATTGAAGGCGATCCTGATTTACAAAGTTCAGGTTATTACGGTCAGTTTTTAACCATGAGCGACGGAAGCGACGCTCATATCGATATAGAAAAAATTGACGACCTTCGTTTCTCGTTTAATTTTCCGAGGATAATCGCAGAGCCTTATTTAATGACTAACAGGGATTTCGGACCTCGCCATGTTTATGAACCTGCAAAAAAACAAGGCGGCGTTGAAGCTGTTAAAAATTTATATAATGTTTCTGTAAACCCAAAAGAAATTCCTTCTATGGGAAAATGGTTTTTAACCGAATACACTCCGGGACAAAGACTTGTTTATAAACGCAATCCCGATTATTGGGAAAAAGATTCAAACGGCGTTTCTCTTCCGTACATCGAAGAGATGATCTGCCGCATTATCCCGGAAGAAAACACGCAGCTTTTAATTTTTAAAAACGGTGAAACGGAATTTTACAGGCTGCGTCCTGAAGACCTTGATTCTCTGATAAACAATAAAGGCGCTGATTATACGATATTTAACAGCGAAGGAGCTCTCAGCGCTTCTTTTTGGACTTTTAATCAGAACCCTATTATGAAAGACAGAAAGAAAGACAAGGATAAAAGAAAATACGACTGGTTCACCCAAAAAGAATTTCGTCAGGCGATGAGCTGTCTTCTGAACCGCGACAGAATAAACGCTCAAGTATACCGAGGTCTTGCGGAGCCAAAATTAAATATTTTCCCGGAACCGAATCCTTTTTATAATCCCGATCTTGTAAACGAATACATGTATAACACTGAACGCGCCTTATCTCTTTTATCTTCGATAGGTTTTGAAAGAGATAAAAGAGGAAGAATGCGTGACAGCCAAAACCATAGAATCGAGTTTAACCTGATGATAAGATCGGAAAGTTCCGTGAATCAGGATATTGCGTCAATAATAAGGGATGAACTTGAAAAAATTGGCATAAAAGTTAATATCAGAGTTTTGGATTTTCAAAAGCAAGTGCAGTCTTTGATTTCGGTTTTCGATTGGGATTCAATGCTGATAGGTCTTTCAGGCTCTAATATTTTTCCAAGTCAGGGAAGCAATGTTTGGCCATCCTCGGGAAATCTTCATATGTGGAACCCAAATCAAATCACTCCCGCGACCGATTGGGAAGCGAGAATAGATTACCTTTACAATGAAGGTAAGTTTACGCTTGACCAAAGGAACGCGCAGGCGATATGGGACGAGTTTCAAAGCATAATGATAGAACAGCTTCCTCTGATTCATTTAATGCGCTCCCGAGGTTTTGGCGCTCTCTCCAACCGCTGGGATTTTACAAATGTTTATTTTGACAATTTAAGAGGAGCTGAAACTAATTATATTTTTTTAAAATAAAAGGAGTTTAAATATGAAATCAGCAAAAGAAGTAAATATAGATATTCGTCTTATTGATTTAGTCAATTCGCTGAATTTATCAGGGCTCGCCATGAAGGGTTTAAAGCTTCTTCTCGCGAATGAAGAAGTGCAAGCCTCCCAGGAATACGCGAACACAGTCTCCATTGTAAGACTTGGCTACAATGATCACGGACCTGTTCACATGCGCACAGTTTCGTATAACGCCGTTTTTATGCTCGATCTTTTAAGAAAAGCAGGGATAAAAACCAGCCTTGAAGCGGACGGCTGCGGCGAATTTGAAGAAAGCGTAATAGCCGTTATACTTGCGGGAATGTTCCACGACTTAGGAATGGGAATGGGAAGGCAGAACCATGAACTTCACAGCATTGTCCTTTCCATGCCTTTAATTGACAAGATTTTAGATCAGATTTATTTCGATGATATAAAGAAAAGAGTAATGATTAGAGCTTTAGCGCTTGAAGGCGTAGCAGGTCACATGGGAACCATATCGGTATCTTCGATTGAAGCCGGTATAGTGCAGGTCGCAGACGGCTGCGATATGACGAAAGGCAGGGCGCGAATCCCCATACACATGATACACACTCCAAGAGTAGGTCTTATTCATCAATTTTCCGCGAATTCGATAGAAAAAGTCGAAATACAGGCAGGAAATGAAAAACCAATCAGAATAGACGTTAATATGTCGAGTGAAATCGGTTTGTTTCAGGTTGAAGAAGTTCTCATGCATAAAATCGCGCAGAGCACGGCAAAGCAGCACATAGAGTTATACGCAAAAGTGGGCGATACCGACGAAAGAAGGTATTTATAATTTATTATGTCAAATATTTTCGGAAGAATATTTAAAGTCGCCACCTTCGGCGAATCACATGGAGAGGCGATGGGCTGCGTTGTAGACGGCTGCCCTGCCGGTTTGGAAATTTCAATTAACGAAATTGAAGAAGAACTTTCGCGCCGCCGTCCCGGAAGCGCTTACGGCTCCAGAGATGAAACGGACACTCCAGAAATTTTATCCGGCGTTTTTGAAGGTAAGACTCTTGGAACACCCATTGCGATTATTGTCCGAAATAAAAATCAAAACTCTTCCGATTATGATAAATTAAAAGACATTTACAGACCTTCTCATGCCGATTTTACATGGCAGGCGAAATACGGTTTTCGCGATCATCGCGGCGGCGGAAGAAGTTCGGGAAGGGAAACGCTTTCAAGAGTCGCGGCTGGAGCTATCGCCAAAAAATTTCTTTCGCTTCACGGCATAAAAATAACAGCGCAAAGTCCAGCAGCTCCTGATATCGAAAAACTCCGCGCCGAAGGCGACAGCGCAGGCGGAATAATTTCTTGCACAGTAACGGGAGTTCCTTCAGGTCTTGGAGAACCTGTCTTTGATAAACTTGACGCCCGTCTTGCCGCCGCGGTTATTTCCATCGGCGCGTGCAAGGGAATAGATTTCGGCGCGGGATTCAACTCAGCGGACATGAAAGGAAGCGAGTATAACGATCAGCCTTCCGAAAAAGGCAAGGGTGAATACGCGACAAACAATTCAGGCGGAATACTTGGCGGAATATCTACAGGTCAGGAAATATTTTTTAAAGCGGCATTTAAGCCGACTCCTTCAATTTCAAAAAAGCAAAAAGCTTACGATAAAAACGGAAATATTCAGGAAATAGAAATCAATGGACGACATGACGCGTGCATTGTTCCAAGAGCTGTCGTTGTAGTCGAAGCCATGACAGCTCTTGTCCTTGCGGATTTTCTGCTTTTATCGAGAGTTTCAAGAATATAAAATCTTTATCCTTTTCTTACGTACAAGGGAACTGAATCTATTTCCTTGTCGTCTATGAAAAGCACAAAATTAATAAGCCCCGGATCTTTAAAATGAAGGTTCGCTATGCTGAAAACAAGATGAGACACAGCGGACGCGTTCCCTCCGCCTCTTACTTCGATATTGCCGCCGATAGGTTCCATGCTTGATTCGCCTTCAAGACTCCGCGTTTCAATTCTGAAAGCATGATTTCCGAATTCCCAAAGATCAAATCTGAGTCTTATAACAACAGATAACTGCGGATGAACGCATGGAAAATTTCGCGAGATTATTGTGTCGAAAGTTCCCACGATTGTAAGTTTTCCGTGATTTTCCTGAGCGAAATCGCAGAATGTAAAAAGTTCTAATTTAATATTCTTACCTCATCTTGAGTAATTATTAATTCTAGTACATATTTTTGTTGGGGGCAATATATGAAAAATGTAAAAAAACAAGGCTTTAATCCCTTTCTCCCGTCATGGGAATATATCCCGGACGGAGAGCCACATGTTTTTGACGACGGACACGGAAAGCGGCGCGTTTATCTTTACGGCTCCCACGACAGATTTAACGGTTACGCGTATTGCATGAACGATTACGTCTGCTGGTCTGCGCCTGAGAATGATTTATCGGACTGGAGATACGAAGGCGTAATTTATAAAAAAACAGATGATCCTCAAAATAAAGACGCAAGTTTGCACCTTTACGCTCCCGATGTTACAAAGGGACAGGACGGCAAATATTATCTTTACTATGTTCTTGATAAACTCGAAATAATTTCTGTCGCGGTAAGTTCAACACCTGCCGGTAAGTATGAATTCTTAGGATATGTTCATTACCCTGACGGAACATTGCTTGGTAAAGGAGAGAAAGATGTCCCTCAATTTGATCCTGCGGTTTTTACGGAAGGAGATAAAACATATCTGTATTCCGGGCAATGCACGGGAAAAGGAAAAACCGTAGAAGACTACAGAAATCATTCCATAGCGGTGGTTTTAGGAAAAGATATGCTTACGATTCAGGAAGGACCATTTCCTGTAATTCCAGGAATTAACGCCGGCTCAGGCACAGGCTTTGAAGGACACGAATTTTTTGAAGCCTCTTCCATCCGAAAAAAAGACGACACATATTATTTTATTTATTCTGCTTATTCAATGAATGAACTCTGTTACGCGACAAGCAAGAGCCCTGTAAAAGATTTTAAATACGGCGGAGTAATAGTCAGCAACGCCGACTTAAACATAGACACATATAAACCCGCTAAAAAACAAATGTACTTCGGCAACAACAATCACGGCAGCATCGCGCAAATCGCGGGCAAGTGGTATATTTTTTATCACAGGCACACAAACGGCAACGAATTTTCAAGGCAAGCCTGTCTTGAACCGATTAAAATTAACGAAGACGGCTCTATTAAGCAGGTTGAAATGACTTCAAGCGGCGCTAACTGCGAGCCGCTTTCTGCGCCGGGCGTCTACCCCGCCTACATTGCGTGCAATATTTTTTCGATTGATGAAATCCCTGCGCCTGTAAAAACCTGTATGCCAAACAGAAACCCGTATATGCCTTTTATAACTCAGGACGATTACGATGTTCCATCGCGCGATGGAACACCGTGCGATGTTGAATCGCAAAATTCAAAAACAGGTTTTATCACAAACATACTGGACGGCTGCGGCGTTGGTTTCAAATATTTCGACTGCAAGGGAATTACAAAAATCGCCGTTAAAATACGCGGTTACTGCCGCGGCTTTTTCGAGGTAAAAACAAAATGGGACGGAGAGCCCTTAGGCAAAATCGACGTTGTAAGCAGCAACATCTGGAAAGAATATTCATCCGGTATAACAATTCCTGACGGCATACACTCTATTTACTTTATTTACAGGGGAACAGGCGTCGGGACGATTGGCTCTTTCAGACTGGAATAGAGAAAAGGATTTTCCAATAATCAAATGCTTGACATTTATTGGCAAATTTAATATATTCATTCAGGACTTTTAAAAAGTCCCCTTCGTCTAGTGGTTAGGACACCGGGTTTTCATCCCGGCAACAGGGGTTCGACTCCCCTAGGGGATGTATAAATCAGGAACTTACGATTATTTTTGCCCTACTTGACCTTTTTTATCCCTTCCAGCATAATCAATTAATACGGCTTGAGCCGTCAACAGCATAAGGTTAGGAGAGTTTAAGTGCCCTGCGGAAGAAAGCGCAAACTGCGAAAAATCGCTACCCATAAACGCAAGAAAAAACTGCGAAAAAACAGACACAAAAATAAGTAATCTGTCCGTTTCAGTCTTAACAATAATATCAAAACCGCTCAGGAGTTATAGATGAGTATATCTGCGTTACAAAATGCCCGTTATACCTACAAACCCAAGTTACCTGAATGTCTGTCAGGCTCAATCGGGGATATTGCCGTTGAATCAGGAGCGCCTACAGAGGCGATCTCTGATTTTGAAGCGCTTCGCTCAATATTTAAAAATACCTACGGCAAACCTATTGTCTCATTTGTTAAAGGAAAAAATTCCCATATCCAGCAAGAGTTGAAAGTCGGAGTGATCCTTTCAGGCGGACAAGCTCCCGGCGGACACAATGTAATCGCGGGTCTTTTTGACGGTTTGAAAAAAGCGAATCCCGCTTCTACCCTTTACGGAATTAAAGGCGGTCCCTCAGGGCTTGTCACTAATAAAACAATCATCCTTACTCCCGAAAAAATCGATGAATTCCGAAACACCGGAGGCTTTGACATAATCGGTTCCGGGCGCACAAAAATCGAAACCGAAGAACAATTCGCTTCTTCTATGGAGACGGCGAAAAAATTAGGGCTTAACGCTATTGTCGTAATCGGCGGCGATGATTCAAACACAAACGCCGCTCTTTTAGCCGAATATTTTCTTGCCAACGGATCTTCCACTCAGGTAATCGGCTGCCCGAAAACAATAGACGGTGATTTAAAAAATGAATATATCGAAACATCATTCGGTTTTGACACAGCCTGCAAAACTTACTCCGAGTTAATCGGTAATATTTGCAGAGACACAAACAGCGCGAAAAAATACTGGCACTTTATAAAATTAATGGGGCGCGCGGCAAGCCACATCGCTCTTGAATGCGCATTCCAGACACAGCCTAATATCTGTCTTATTTCGGAAGAAGTTGAAGCAAAACATTTATCCATAGAAAGAATTGTAGATCAAATCTGCGCTTCTGTTATTAAGCGAGCGGAAAACGGCGAGAACTTCGGCGTAGTTCTCATTCCCGAAGGATTGGTCGAATTTATTCCCGAAATTAAAAAATTAATCGGCGAATTGAATGACGTTATAGCCGAAGAAGAAAAATCCTTTTCTGTTATAACAAATCTTATCGATCAGATGTACTGGCTTTCAAGCCGAATCCCTGAATCTTCATACAGAGTTATGCAGACTCTTCCTCCTGATATTGCGCAGCAGTTTTTAATGGATAGGGATCCTCACGGTAACGTGCAGGTTTCAAGAATTGAAACTGAAAAATTGCTGGTCGGCATGGTTGAAAAACGGCTTGCCGCAATGAAAGATAAACAGCTTTACACAGGCACGTTCAGCTATCAAACTCATTTCTTCGGTTATGAAGGACGCTGCGCTTTTCCTTCAAATTTTGACGCAGACTACTGCTATTCGCTTGGTTTCAGCGCCTTTGTGCTTATCGCCTCAGGTCTTACAGGTTATATTTCAAGCGTAAAAAATCTTACGGCTCCCGCTTCTCAATGGCTCGCAGGCGGCGTTCCTTTAACGATGATGATGAACATGGAACACAGGCACGGCGCGCAAAAACCGGTTATTAAAAAGGCGTTAGTCGATCTTAACGGAAATCCTTTTAAAACATTCTTAAAAAACCGCGATACATGGGCTGAAAAAACCTGCTTCATGTACCCGGGAGCGATTCAATATTTCGGTTTACCTGAAGTTTGCGATCGTCCTACAATTACTTTAAAACTGGAACATGAAAAATAAAATATTTATTATCGCTCTTTTAACGCTTTGCGCAAATCTTTTTGCGCAAGGAATTCAGGACAGCCGCTCTCAAACAAACGCAAGCCAAAGTGAAAGCGCTCAAACAGGTCTGCTTCCGTTAAAAAAAGTCGTTATATTGACATCTGGGCTTGCTTATTACGAACATTCAGGCTCGATTTCCTCGGGAGTAAATATTACTCTTCCTTTCAGACATGACGCTGTTAATGACGCGCTTAAAACTCTTGTCATAAATGATCCGTCTTCCGCAAACCCTTCCGTAAAATATCAATCCGAACAGACTCTTTATCAGACCTTACGCAGCTTAAAAATCGATTTATCCGACTCGCCGGGATTAACCGATATTTTGTTAAGGTTGAGAGGCGCGGAAATTGAAATAACAGCATCCTCGGCGTACAGAGGAAAGATTGTAGGCATTGAATACAGGGGTGAAAAGCGCGAGCCTTGGATATTAATTAACTCTGTTGAAGGTTTAAAATCTTTCAATTTAAATGAAATCAGCTCTATAAGTTTTTTAGATAAAGCAATAGAACAGGATTTAAACCGCGCCTTGGATTTACTCGCCGCTTCCAGAAATACAACATCGAAGGATTTAATCGTAAGCCTTCCGGGAAGCGGCAGAAGGGATGTAACTTTAAGTTATGTGATACCTTCTCCTGTCTGGAAAGTATCTTACCGTCTCGACCTTGGCGCAAGTAAACCTCTGTTTCAATGCTGGGCAATAGTTGACAATGACAGTGATAACGATTGGAACAATGTTACGCTGTCTCTTGTTGCAGGCCGTCCTTCTTCCTTTATTCAAAATCTTTATCCGCCGTATTATGTTTCCCGTCCTGTGCTTCCGCTTTCCATAGCAGGAACCGCTGCGGCAGCTTCTTATGAACAGGGTTTTGCGATGTCTGCCAGAGCAAGAGAGGAATCTTTTGAGTCTGAAAAAACCGTCGCCGACAGCATGATGTTAATGAGAACGGCTCCTTCTCCTGCCGCGGCTCCTTCAGCAAACCTCGCAGGCGGCGTTGTGCAAACAGCCGAAGCATCCGCTGCGGGCGGTCAATTTGAATTTACGATTAAAAATCCCGTTAAGCTCGACAGGCAAATGAGCGCCATGCTTCCGCTCGTTGAAGTAAATATTGAAGCGAGAAAACTTTTAATTTATTCAAGCGGCAATCATCCGCGTCTTGGAGCGGAAATTACAAATACAAGCAAAATGAAACTGCCTGCAGGACCTGTTACTGTTTATGACGGCGTATACGCGGGAGACGCGCTTTTGGAATTCTGGAATGAGAACGAAAAAAGACTTATCTCTTTTGGAGAAGATCTTTCCGTTACGGCTCTTTCAGGCAGTACAAATACAAACATAATAAGCGCAGTTACAGTAACAGCAGGCGTTATGTCAATAACGCGAGATATTAATTACATTAAAAATTATACTTTTAAAAATTCAAGCTCCGATTCAAAACTGCTTATAGTGGAACATTCAAAAATATCTCAGGCTGAACTTATATCTCCAAAAGCGGCGGAACAGACTTCTTCCCTTTACAGATTTGAACTTACATTGCCTGCAAACAAAGAAACTGTTTTAACCGTAAATGAAAAAAGACCTGTTTCAGAAAGGATCACGCTTTTACAGCTTCGCCCTGAATCGTTTTTGAGCTATTCTTCGAATCAGGAAATCCCCGCTAATGTAAGAAGGGCTTTGGAACGCGCAATCGAACTTAAAAAAGAAGTTGATACAGCCGATTCCGCTGTTAAAAATATCGAGGCAAACCGCGCAAGATTGACGTCGGATCAGGACAGAATCAGAAGAAACCTGGAAGCTGCGGGAAGCCAGACACAGCAGGGACAGGAATATTTAAGGCGTCTTGTGTCTTTAGACAGCGAAATTGACGCTCTCTCGCCTGCTCTGGAAAGAGCCAACGCGGCTTTAAAAACCAGCCAGACCAATTACGAGAACTATCTTAACGGTCTTAACCTCCGCTGAGTATTGAAAATTTTTTATATCTTTATTAAATTATATTCATGTTCAGCATGAAAATTAATCCGCGTTTCGGAGATATAGACGGTCTTGGTCATGTAAATAATACGGTTCCTTCAGTCTGGTTTGAGATGGGAAGAACCGACGTTTTAAGAATTTTTGATCCCGATTTAGAGCTTGATAAAAATGTATTTCCTCTTATCATGGCGCACATCGACTTTGATTTTTTGCATCAGATGTTTTTTAAAGGCGAAGTCGAAATTAAAACATGGATATCAAAAATCGGCACAAAATCATTTACGATTTCACACGAGGCATGGCAGGAAAAGCGTCTTTGCGTCAAAGGCACAGCCGTAATTGTCTATTTTGATTTTATCAAACAGGAAACTACGCCCATACCGGACGACAAAAGAAAACTGCTGGAAGCTCATCTTTATACGGCTTAAATTATTCCTTTTTAATAATTATTCTTAATTCATCGAGCTGTTTTTGATCAACTTCAGACGGGCAGTCGTCCATTGGGCTTACAGCGAATGAATTTTTCGGGAACGCTATTACGTCTTTTAAAGAAGTGCAGCCTGACATTATCATTACAAGGCGATCCAGACCGGGGGCGATTCCGCCGTGAGGAGGAGCGCCGAATTTAAACGCCTCTGTTAAAAAGCCGAATTTCTTTTCCGCTTCTTTTGGATCAATACCCGCGATTTCAAAAACTCTTTTTTGCAAGGAAGAATCGTGTATACGAATGGAGCCTGACGCAAGTTCGTAACCGTTTAATACAAGATCGTAAAGGTCGCCCTTTACGGAACCGGGATCTTTTTCCATTGTGCTGTGATATTTTTCCTGCGGCATGGTAAACAAATGATGAGCCGCTTCCCACTTTTTTTCGTCTTCGTTGTATTCAAACATTGGAAAATCCACAATCCACGCGAATTCAAATCTTGAACTGTCACAAAGACCCAAATCCCTCCCCATTTTTGAGCGAACAGCTCCCAAAGCTGTATTCGCTACCTTTCTGTTTGTGTCTGCGACCATTAGAATTAAATCGCCTTCTTTCGCATCAAGCCCGGATATAATCTGCGCCGCGTTATCTGTAAAAAACTTGGAAGCGCCGCCTTCAAGAGCATTAGAAGTTACTTTCATCCATGCCATACCCTTCGCCTTGTAAATCTTCGCATGGGCTTCCAGTTCTTCTATCTGTTTTCTCGAATAATCGGCTTTCCCTTTAACAACTATTGCTTTTACAGTTCCGCCTGCGCTCAGAGCGTCTTTGAATGCCTGAAAACCGCTCGCTTCGACAAAAGAACTGAAATCTTTTAACTGCATATCGAACCTTAAATCCGGTTTATCGCTTCCGTAAAGTTCCATCGCCTCTTCCCATGACAACCTTTTAAAAGTATCAGGGAGATTAATATTCATAACCTTTTTAAAAACATGAGACATCATTCCTTCAGTCATGGTTAATACATCGTCTCTGGAAACAAAGGACATCTCTATATCGATCTGGGTAAACTCAGGCTGCCTGTCGCCTCTTGAATCTTCGTCACGATAACAGCGCGCTATCTGAAAATACTTATCAAAACCTGATACCATTAAAATTTGTTTATATAACTGCGGCGACTGGGGAAGAGCGTAAAATTTACCCGGATACAATCTTGAAGGAACAAGATAATCCCTCGCTCCTTCCGGGGTTGATTTTATAAATGTCGGAGTTTCGATTTCGTAAAAACCTTTGGATGTCATCCATTCGCGAACCGCGAAAGTTATATCGCTTCTCAGTTTTATTCTCTGCTGCATACCTTCGCTTCTCAGATCAAGATAACGATATTTTAAACGCAAATCTTCGTTTGCCTTGCTTTCTTCTTCAATCTGGAAAGGAAGAACCTCCGCTTTATTTAAAATAAAAATTCCATCTGCCGCAAGTTCTATTTCGCCTGTTTCCATTGACGCGTTTGCCATATCGGACGGACGCACATTTACAACTCCTTGCGCCGCGATGCAATATTCATTTCGCAGCTCTTCGCAGACGGATTTAAGATTGTTATTCTTTTCCGTATCGATGGTTAATTGCGTAATGCCGTATCTGTCCCTGAGATTTATAAAAAATATTCCGCCGTGGTTGCGCTTTCTGTGAACCCAGCCGTTTAAGATAACGGTTTTTCCACAGTCGCTTTTTCTCAGTTCTCCGCAGTTAAAAGTTCTTTTCATCGATTCCATATTATTCTCCGTGATTTATCTTATCTTCTTTTTAAGTTTTATGCTATAATGTAATATGCGCTTTGAATTGGATAATATCCTTATAGACGATATTATTTTCTCCATGGAAAATCAAGACGGTAAATTTCTTCTTGACACTCAGGAAAGTTCTGTTGTGGATATAAACAATCACGAACTGACTGATACCCCTGATTATGAAGACACGGAGCGGTTTATCGCGCTCCCCGAATGGGAACCGAAAGACGGCTACCGTTTGATGGAAAAATTCGCGGCTTCTTTAAAAAACCCGGTAGTACGTCAGGAATTATCAAACTCTCTTAACAGAAACAAAGGCGTTTTCCGCGCGTTTAGGGATGTTTTGGAACAATACCCTGATATCGAAAAAACATGGTTCAGATTTAAAGAACAGAGAATGAAGAATGAGGTTATTTCCTGGTATAACGCGCTCAGAGAAGAATGGGGTCTTGAGCCGATAGGGATTGAACCTGAAGACATCTCCTCCCTTGTCTTTGAGGATTTTATTATAAGAGACGGCGAGAGTGATTTTTATTTTATCGCCGAAAGCGCGGACGGCGAAATCGCAGGAAGCATTAACGCCACTTTTAACGGCGAAAATCTTCAGATAAACGCATTCGAAGTAAAAAGCGAATACCGAGGCATGGGAATAGGCAAAACCCTTTTATCCAAAGTGATAGAAAAAGCCGACGAAAAAAACCTTGATATAACTATTGATCTACCCTCAGAAACAGATTTCTTTTCAAGATCGCTGCTTCTTGAAAATTTTAAACCTGTCATGCAGAGATTTGTCAGAAGGATATAGAAATAAGCTCATTCTAAAGCGCTAAGGACATAACCACGGTACAATCCGCAACTGAACATAAATATATTTGTACACACAGGTCATTCTGGATTTATCGTTTGTTATGTATCGTTCGTTTTATTACCAAAAATCATTTACCTCAATTACTTTCCATTTATTATTCTTACATTCATTTATAAATTCCCAATTATTTATTTTTTTTTTAATAATAAAATGAAAAAAATGTGATTATTGCGGAAACAAAAGTTAAGCAATTTTCTTTATATGTTTATTTTTGAATGAACTTTGCATTGACCATAAGCCTCTTTTGACAATAACCAATTCTATACCTGATTGTTGTTCAAATGTCGCATTTTCCGTTGACTTTGTACCAGATAAGGAAAATGCAAAGTATTTTTACGAGCACAAAAAAAATGTGTGTAAAACAAGTCCATGGTTTTTACTTTTTTATCTCTATTTCATCTTTAGGCTCAAGAATCATTTTATTCGGCGCATTAAAACGTTCGGCGATTTTCCTGTTAAATATTGACGGATAATTTGTATGCATTGGAATATTAATTTTTCCGCTAATTATTTCAGCCAACTCTGCCGCAGTTTCCGGAACGCCGTCACAATACAACATTACATAATCAATATTTTTTTCCTTGAATGTCTCCATTTGATTCGTTTTACCTGTATCTCCCGAATGGTACAGTTTAATGCCATCAATTGTTATTATATAACCGACACCTATCGCGCGATGATGATTTCCCATATACGCTTCGACTGCTTCAATTTTTATTCCTTTAATTTTAAAAGTATTATATTTATTTTTTCTTTGCGCTTCATCATTTGTAATAATAACACAATTCTTTTTTTGTGTAACAAGTCCAATTTTATTATGATCATGATGCCCATGAGTTACCAGAATGATGTCAGCCGGTAAATCATAACCTTCTCCATACGCAGGATCGATATAAATTACTGTTCCGTTTTTAGAGATAAGCCTAAAACTTGCGTGCCCTTGATACAAAAGCTTGGTTTCTCCATCTGCCGCGCAGGAAACAAGAGATAAAAATACCAATATCAAAATAAAAAGTTTCCCAATAGTTTTCATAATCATCCTCCAATAATATTTATGTTTGAAGAATAATTTATTATATTTTACATGTAAATTACTTACTTTTTTGTGTGTAGATACTTTTTGGTAACTATGCTTGTCTATAAAGCATGTTACTTTACAGACAGCCTGCTTTCCTTAAAACATCTTCCATACCATTTTCTAGCATAATATCAATTCCTATTGCTTGCATTATCTTTATAGCATCCAGCATTTTAAGCCCTCGATCTGTTATATAATATTCAACTTTTAAGGGATAACCGGAAAACTCTTTTTTCTTTACAAAGTCGAATTCGCATAATTCTTTTAATTGTTCAAGTAAAACTTTTTGGCTTATACCTTCTATGTATTTCTTTAATTCTGATAATGAACAGAATGATCTTCCTAATCTCCAGAGTATCAACAATTTCCATTTTCCTTTGATAATATCATGCGTTAATTCCAAAGGACATTTAAATTTAATTCTTGTTTTCATTATTAGATATTATAATATATTTATAAATATGTAAATATCTTTATAACTTTTTATTTTACTTGAATTTTAATTTAGATATTTGTATTTTATTAACTTTATTTATTATTTCTTCCAGTTCATTTAAATTATTGATTATTGAATCTGGTATAATTTCATTTTCTTTATATTCATTTTTCCTGTCAATTAATACTGTATAAATATTTAATTTTTGAGCTCCGGAAATATCATCGACTAATGAATCCCCTACATATATTATTTCATTACATTCAAAACTACTTATTTTAATAATTTTTTCAAAAAATTGTATTGATGGTTTATATACTCTTAAATCTTCTGATGTGAATATTCCGTCAAATAAATAATTATTTTTTCCAACATTTTCCAGTAATGGCTTAGTATCACTATTTGATGCGATGTATATTTTGTAATTATCTTTTAATTTCTTTATACAATTTATACTGTCATTATAAAATGACCTTTTATATAAAGAATTTAACATATGTATTATATCATTTTCAACATTTCCTTTAATATTATAATGATCATATAATATTCGTAAAT